>Ga0181533_1000905_pt1 | contig 39349 bp, 30 predicted proteins | sample PEATcosm2014_Bin_45_FD_119772 | JGI IMG/M metagenome (GOLD analysis project Ga0181533, IMG submission 119772) | Peatland microbial communities from MTU Mesocosm Facility, Houghton, MI, USA - PEATcosm2014_Bin11_60_metaG | ecosystem: Environmental > Terrestrial > Soil > Wetlands > Peat | place...
AACATGATAGATACCACGGCACTCTTTCTCAAGGAGCGCTTTGATGGCCAGGCTGAGATCAACCGTCCAGGTTGGGGAACCGATCTGATCATTAACCACGGCAAGCTCATTTTTCTCTCCGGCAAGACGCAGCATGGTTTCAACAAAATTCTTTCCGTGCGCGCCATATAGCCATTGGGTCCGCACTATCAGGTAACCAGGGGCCTGGCAGACATTTAGTTCGCCGGCAAGTTTCGATTCTCCGTAAACACTCAGGGGGTTGACGGGATCGTCTTCCAGATAGGGACTCCCCTTGCTGCCATCGAATATATAATCAGTGCTGATCTGCACCAGCCTGGCGTTTATCTCCCTGGCCGTGAGGGCAAGATTTCCCACACCTTCGCCATTGACCCGCATCGCAAGTTCGCGCCTGCTTTCACAACCGTCCACGTCTGTATAAGCGGCGGCATTGATTATCACGGACGGTTTCAAGGTAAAAAGCAGACGCCGCGTCGATTCGATGGCGGTTATGTCAATATCATCGATATCCACTCCGCGGATCTCGCCGGAAAGGACCTGCATAAGGTCATGTCCCAGCATTCCATTGGCACCTACTACAAGAATCATGGTCTCTCCATATCATCTGTTTCAAAATCCATAAACACGCAGATCGCAATGCACAGCTTGATTCGCTATCTTACCCCGTACTGCTGCTCGTAATAGTCTCTATAGGAGCCGGATGTCACCTCGTATACCCATTCCTGGTTGTCCAGATACCAGCCAATGGTTTCGGCAATACCCTGCTCAAAGGTGTAAGAAGGCTCCCATCCCAACTCCCGCTTAATCTTGGAAGCATCGATGGCATAACGGCGGTCATGGCCCGGACGATCCTTGACAAAGGTAATCAGCCGACGGTTTTCTCCTGCCGGCCTGCCGAGTTTTCCGTCTAAAAGATCACAGATCAGGTTGACTATATCGATATTCTTCCACTCATTATTGCCGCCAATATTATAGACTTCGCCAGTGCGCCCCCTTTTTAAAACTTCCTCTATGGCCACGGAATGATCTTTTACGTGAAGCCAGTCGCGGACGTTACCGCCATCTCCATAGACCGGAAGAGGCCCTTTATTGATAATATTATGGATCATTAACGGTATCAGCTTTTCCGGAAATTGATAGGGACCATAATTGTTGGAACAGCGGGTATTCAGGATGGGAAAGCCGTACGTTTCGGAATAGGCCCGCACCATCAAGTCAGCACCCGCCTTACTGGCTGAATAGGGAGAATTAGGGGAGAGCGGCGTTTCTTCAGTGAAGTAACCGAGAGGCCCAAGACTCCCGTAGACCTCGTCGGTAGACACCTGGAGAAAGCGGAATTCAGATAAATTTTGCGCCTGTCGATAATTGCGGCTCTCTTCCAGGAGCACCTGCGTGCCAAGTACATTCGTGCGCACGAATATTTCCGGGCCGGTAATGGAACGATCAACATGGGATTCGGCGGCAAAGTGGATTACCGCTTCAATTTTTTCGGTTTTAAGAAGTTCGGCGACCAATTCGGCGTCACAAATATCGCCGCGGACAAATCGATATGCGGGGTTCATTTCCACAAATTTCAGGTTTTTCAAGTTACCGGCGTAGGTAAGATTATCAAGATTGACCACTCGGCAGCCGGGATTCGCCTCTATGAAATAATTGATGAAATTTGCGCCGATAAAGCCGGCGCCGCCGGTGACTAGAATGGCTTTAGGAATAAAATTTTCCAAGATGTTCGCTCCAATTATCAAGGATATCAGAGATCGTCGTGCTCATCGACGCGCGATCAGAATGCCTTTAATTTACCTAAGGGGCCAATCCCCGCCATGGTGAAATTGATCATGAATGCATGGTCACCCGCAACCGGACGGTCATGGTAAGTAAGTGCCAAGCCCCAGCATTGCTGTTTATACTCAAGGGCGTACGCCAACTCAAGGAACCCACCCTTATCTATCGAATAACGGCTAGTGAAATTGAATTCAAATGGTTTTACAAGTTTAACGGCAAGTTTTCCCTCCAGATAATCCAGTTGATCCCGCGAATAACGGTAAGAAAGGCTCGATGAGTTCCCATTCCCGTCATTCAGGTTGAAACCGGTCGTGATCGTGGAAAAACGCGTATTGTTCGGGTTGTAACGACTGTCGGTAAAGAGGGAAAACTCTTTGAAAGGAGAGAAATTCGCCTCGATCCGGACGTCGGTAGCAGGTCTATCGACGTCAGGCACAAGGGTCAGGAGATCACGGCGTGAACCGCTGAACTGGTATCCCTGGCTGAGTTTGAGATATAAGAGGTCGCGATAAACGGGTGGGGCATCACCTTCCTGGAACTTTCCTGTCAGGTAGTTGGTTATGGACCAACTGGCTATGCTCTGCCCTAGCACCCGGTCGTCATAATCAAAAAACGGCAAGGAATCCTGGTCTTTTTGCTCTACGAAGCCGTATGATATCTCCGGCACCACGGTATGACGTATCCTGCTCAAGTTTCCCCAATGCGTCTCATAAATCCTGTTGAAAGAAGTGGCAATGGTGGCGCCTGCGTCAACCAGGCCAATAGTGTGCGAACCATTTCCGGTTTCACCCGCTTGAGCGTCGTATGCATTGTAAAATCTCTCTTGATACCCCCCCCAAGCAGAGAATTCAGCCCCACCCGGCATGGGCAAATACACCGTTGCAAACGGATGGAGGTTAATCCTCTGGCCTTTCAGGCCATCAACGTGATACAAATCCACGAATGAAGAATCAAGGGCCAGATAAAGCGGTATCCCCGGCATTTTTTGTCTGACGGCGGTAAAATTGATCTCCGGCAATTTCTGTAATGTATCCCGGTTGTTCACCGCATAAAGATTGTCAACATATCGGAATTCCCCTCCCAGAGAGTATTTTTCCCAGTTCTTTGTCTGGGAAACCGAAGAATCGACAATCTGGCGGTTATACTCTCCGCTCTCTTCCGAGAAATCAAGGAAGAAATTATGATCGGTAACCAGGTTTACATCCGATCTGAACACGAAAGAGGGGGAAAACCACTCCTGCTGTTGGGTGACCAGATTCCCACGGAATTGGTCCTGACTGGTATCATAGATAGAATATCCATGAACCTTCCCAAGACTGTCATCGCGTCGCAGGTAGTTATAGTCGACACCGATCCCCGCTCCCCGCTTGCTTTCCACATCAAGATCAATGGTCGCTTCCTGACTGGGAGAAATTGCCCAGTAATAGGGAATATCAAAATTGAACCCTTTTTTACTGGAATTGCCGACGCGAGAGAATAAAAAACCGGATTGTCGTTCACGATTGACAGGAAAAAGCATATACGGAAAATATAACACCGGTAAATCGTTGATATAAAATAGCTCGTTTTGTCCAATCGCGAAATCTTCCAGGGCCACATCTATAGTGCTGGAGCTAAATTTCCAACTGGGGTGATCACCATTACAAGTTGTAAAAGAACCATGATCAATTCGATACTTATCTTCTCCCAACTTCTCTATCTTTTTGCCTTTGACACGGAAGCTTGACACGCGGCTCAGAAGGTCGCCATTGGTAACTTCCCACATCTCCGTAAGCAGATTGAACTTTATCCGGTCGCAGTGCAGAACTTCACTCCCTTTTACAAGCCTTACCCGTCCTTCCGCAACGGCTTCATTGCCTGCTTCGTTTAAAATAGCTTTGTCGGCGATAAGGATAGCCCCACTCCAGAGAATCATTACATTACCCGTAGCTTGGTAGGTATCTTTCTCCTTATCATAGGAAAGATCATCGGACCAGATAGTTATACCCCCAGCTTTTATCACTTCCGACGAATCGGCGGCTATGGGTAATAAAAGAGCCAAAAAGAAAAATAACAGGCTGATTATAATTGTTTCGTGCTTCATCAATTCTCATCTCCGCACCTGTCCCACTCAGCCCCGGAACGGTTCGAAATGTCCCCCCGAAAGAACTGCCCTAGCCTCACCTATGGTAAAAAGCGAGCCGCATACAAGGATGAGATCACCCGGCTTAGCCGCTTTTCTCGCCCTTTCAAGCCCCTCAGTGACAGTTCCCGCATCGTCGCAGGTAACTCCATTGACACGGAATAAATCTGCAAGCCGGTCTGATGGCAGAGCACGCTCCAGAGCTGGCGATACAGCATAAGCCCTGTCAGTCAACGGAAAAAGTCGCGAAAATATTGCTTCGATATCCTTGTTCGCCATGACTCCAGCCACCAGGACAAGCCTGTCACGGGGGATCTCCTTTAAAGCTTCTGCCAGCGCCTGTCCACCGGCGGGATTATGTGCACCATCCAGTAAAATGCGGGGCGTCTCACCCACAAACTCCATCCTTCCCGGCCATGATGCCGTCTCTATGCCCTTACGCAATGCCGTTGCAGACAGATGGATCCCCATCTCGCAAAGAAGTTCGGCGGCTGCCAGGGCACATGCCGCATTACCGGATTGATAGCTTCCGGTAATGCCCGGCTGTAGACCGGACAAGTCAGTTCGTATTCCATGGTAATCAAGAACGCCTTTTTCCCAGTAACCGGTAAAATGTTCTCCAATGCTGAACAAGGGGCTGGAAAGCTTTTCGCACTGTCGTCTTATTATCGCCAGAGCTTCATTGCTTTGGCTTGAAATCACAACAGGCCTGCCCGGTTTAACCATGCCCGCCTTCTCAAAGGCTATTTCAGCCAATGTTTCGCCGAGATATTCACAGTGGTCAAGACTCACCGGCATGATTATAGTAATGATCCCTGAAGCCGCATTGGTAGCGTCAAAACGCCCTCCCATCCCAACTTCCATGATTGCCATATCCACATGTTGTTCGGAGAAATGGAGAAAGGCCATTGCGGTGACTATCTCGAAAAAAGTGGTCTCGGGAGGGGCCGCAGCCATTATCCGTCCCGTCAGTCTGACCACATCCTCTTCTCCTATCTCTTTGTCATTTATCCGGATTCGCTCGGTAAAACGGTTAAGGTGGGGAGAAGTGAAGAGTCCGGCCTTATAGCCGCCACAACTCATGATTGAGGAGAGAAATGCCGCCGTGGACCCTTTACCGTTTGTGCCCGCCACATGGAGAATCTTTACTTTGTCGTGGGGATTGTCAAGGGCTGAAAGGAGAGATGATATCCTCTCCAGACCGGGTCTCATCCCGAAACGGCCAAGACCGTAAATGTAGGCGAGCGTCTCCTGGTAGGTCATAACGGGGAAGAATTATAGGGAATCACGTCAGGAAAGTCCATATATTTAAAGTATAACTATGTTTAAAGTCTACCTTTAGAAAAGAGCCTGCATAATCGCAAATCATGGCCCTACTGGGCAGATCAGGGTCAAATGTTTCTTGAAATATTCCAGCTACCGTCGATACAACATGGCCAATATCTGCGAGAGTTTTTGCCGCATATCCTTGCGCTCAACTATGAGATCGACCATGCCGTGTTCCAGGAGATATTCGGCACGCTGAAACCCCTCCGGTAGCTTCTGCCTTATCGTCTGTTCAATGACCCGTGGGCCTGCAAAACCTATCAGTGCTTTTGGCTCCGCCATGTTGATATCCCCCAGCATGGCGAAACTTGCAGTGACCCCGCCAGTTGTGGGATCGGTGAGAATGGAGATGTACGGCAATCCCAATTCACGAAGTTTGGCCAGTGCCGCGGCTGTTTTGGCCATCTGCATGAGCGACAAGATGCTCTCCTGCATACGTGCGCCGCCGGACGCGGAAATAACAATTACCGGCATTTTTTTGTCAATGCCCCGCTCGATGGCGCGGGTAATCTTCTCCCCGACAACGCTCCCCATGCTTCCTCCCATAAAGGAGAAATCAAAGACCGCCATCTGAACAGGCGTTCCATCGATCTTCCCCTCGCCGCAGATAACAGCGTCTTTCGACCCACCTTTGGCCACGGCTGCGTCAATCCGTTCCTGGTAACTCTTGGAATCCTTGAAGTCAAGGAAATCTGTCGAGACCATGTTCCCGTCAAACTCTTCAAAGCTTCCTTCGTCAAGCAACAGTTCCAGTCTTCTATTGGCTGAAATCCGGAAATGATGGTTGCATTTTGGACAGACGCTGTTGTTTTTCTCCAGATCTTTTGAATAAAGGGTCTCCCGGCAGTTCTGGCATTTTGTCCAAAGTCCCTCGGGTACCCGAACCTTTTTGTCATCACTCGACGTCAGCGGAGCTTTATCTTTTTTAAACCAGGCCATAAGCTATCCCCTTATTAGAACTATATCAACACCCATCATTGAGATCGATAATAACTTCTAAAACTGTTTACTGGTCTCTGTTTCTCGGTCCCCGGTTCCTACTTATCCCCGCTTTCAGGTCGGCAATAAAACTTCCCACCAGACTTTTCAACTCTTCCCCATGGAATTCTTCGAACAATTTCACCAGCGCACTCCCCACTACGACCCCGTCGGCAACGTCAGCAACCCTCGCTGCCTGAACAGGATCGGCAATTCCGAATCCTACAGCAACCGGCAGGTCGAGCCGCTTCCTGATATTTTCCACCGAAGTAAGAACCGATCCCTCAACACTCTTTCTGGCCCCAGTTACGCCGGTGACCGACACGTAATAGATAAAGCCGCTCCCCAATCGCGCCACTTTTTCAATCCTTTTGTCATCGGAAGTAGGAGTAAGCAGAAAGATGACATCCAAACCCTTGCTGTCCGCGTCAGTTTTGAATTCAGAAGCCTCCTCCGGCGGCAGATCAACCAGCAATACTCCGTCGACTCCAGCATCCACGGCATCGGTCACAAATTTACTGATACCATACTTGAAAACCGGATTAAAATAACCCATCAGGATGATAGGCACATGCGACACCCTGCGAACCGATTTGACCATGTTCAAAATTGCCGGCAGGGTGGTTCCCGCTGCCAGGGCCCGTTCCGAAGATCTTTGGATGGTGGGACCATCCGCCATGGGGTCGGAGAAGGGGACCCCGAGTTCAATGATATCAGCGCCGCTCTTTTCCATCTCGGGAATAAGTTCGCAGGTAAAGGCCAGGTCCGGGTCTCCGGCGGTAATAAAGGTAATCAGCGCCTTTTCTTGCTTCTTTTTCAATTGTGCAAATTTGTCAGCAATCCTGCCCATGTTATTTCCGCTCCTGAATAACTGAACACCGCCAAGCGCCATGCTTGCCGCATGCAAAGTTTTATTTAAATCTTGAAACCATCCATTTCTTTTTGCATGATTTCTATCAGCCTGAAGAGGTTCATTATCGTATTGTTCATGACCTTTGTTGCTTCGAGGTTAAAGCCGGTCGAGTGCTGAATATCCTCGGCCGCGATGACGATCTGTTCACTTCCGCGACTCTGTTCATCACAGGCGCGCTTGATCTGCTGGATCATGCCGGTAATGTTTTCAGTGGATCTTGAGATGAAATTGCCGACTTTGCTCTGTTCGCGGGTTGAAACCCTGACCTGGGCTGTTAGTTCCTTCATTTTCTCAACCGCCGACATGATCAATTCACCCCCCATTCCCTGTTCACGAGTTGCCATGGCAATCTGACCGACCATCTCTAAAACTCGTTCTATGGCATCGCGAATCATCTGACTACCTTTGGCCTGCTCGACTGTTGCGCGGGCAATCTCGTCCACCCGTTCGGCGGCCATTTGCACTCCGTTCACAATCTTGTTCAGGGCTTCACCTGACTTTTGAGACAGCAGCTCACCGTCTGCTATGCTCTTTTCCGCCTGGTTTATGGCCTCGACCGCCCGGCGTGTCTCATCCTGAACTCCCTTTATTACCTGTGCTATTTCCCTAGTCGAACTGCTGGTGCGTTCAGCCAGTTCTTTGATTTCATCAGCAACAACCGCAAACCCCTTGCCACGCTCTCCTGCCTGGGCGGCAATAATAGCAGCATTTAGCGCAAGCAGGTTGGTCTGCTCCGCCACCTCATCTATAACGGAAAGGATCGCGCCGATGTCATTTGCTCTATCTGAGAGTGTATTGATGACTTCATAGGTTATGCCCGATGAGCGCTTTATTTCCCGAATACCTGTTATCGTCGCCACAACAGACTCTTTCCCCGTCTCCGCATCCTTGCGTACCTCCTCCGAAATAGCGGCTGTGTCCATGGCGTTTTTTTCCACCTGCCTGATCGAACCATCCATCTCCATCACAGAGGAAGCCGTAGTGGTAAACGCCTCGGTAAGGCTGACGACACTCGTGTCGATCTGCTTGACTGAAGTGGCCATCTCCGCTATGGAAGAACTTACCTCTTCAACCGACTGGGTAAGGGTTTCCACATTAAGGGCCACTTCTTCAATGCTGGCAGCCATCTCCATGATTGAAGAGGAGCTTTCCGCCGCGGACAGGGAGAGGCTGTCAATCCCATGGGCAACCCCCTTTACGGAAGCGTTGATCTGGCTCATCGCCGAAGATGTGTCAATCATTCTTTCCGCCTGCAGTTGGGCGGTGTTTATCACCTCCCTGGACGTTTTGGAAAGATTGTTCGATATCTGGTCCAATTCTTCGGTTGTTTTACATATCTTTCTGAACATTCCGCCAAGTTTCTCCATCATGATATTGAAATCGGCGCCGAGTCCATCCAGTTTGTTCCCTGAATCAACGGCAATTTTTGCGCTCAGGTCCCCATTGGCTACCCTTTTCAAAGCATCTGAAAACATTATTGTCCAATTGCTGAAATGATTTTTTGTAAGAAATCCCATTATAACCAATAGCATTGCAACCACAATTATCAACACAGTGTAAGCGATTTTTATACTTTTCTCAAAAGCCTGCACCTCTTGACCTGCCATGGTCAGTTGGTTCCCCACCGTGGCCTGTAACTCATCCAGTTTGGCAGAAACTTTACCACTGGCATAGAGGATATCCACCCGCAGCAGGCGGTTAAGCTGTTCACTATCCGACGCATTCAGGGCGGCCCGATTGATCCTCCCAATTTTTAGCCCTTGTAAAAGCTCTGCTTTCCTGGTAAAGAACCTGTCTGCGACAAGCTCAAACTCCTTCAATGCCTGTTTCACCCCGTTTACCCTGCTTTCCAGCTCGCTTCCTTTCGGTGGTGACTCATTCTCCAATTTTTCAGTCCCCATCAAGAACAGATCGCAGACGCTATTCAGGAGGTCTCTTTTTGCCAGAAATTTAGCTTTATAAGCCTTGAGCTCATTCAGATCGCCACGCACCATTGCAGCTTCATAGAGATGGACGCGGCACTCCTGCAAAGCTTCATTCATAAGGAGAACCTGCTTTTCCTGGGAGGCGCGGTTATAAAGCTCCTCATGGTCCTTCACACTCACTCTGTTGATGCTCATGATACCGCAGCACCCAATCGCCGTCACAATAAGCGCCAAAAAGATAAAAAAAGCCATAATCTGATTGGTTAAACTTGACTTACAGAACGTATTCCCATTGTTTCTTTTCATAGGGATTATCATTATCCTCCATCCAGTGCATATTTCAACAGGGAAAAATGCTTGTTCGGCAGTTCAATCCCGCAAATTGCAAGCGGTGATATTCGTCGGGAAAGAAGGAAGATCATTAAGAATAGCAATAAATTTGTCTTATTCGAAAACGGTTGCATATTATTACAATAAAGAACCATTGAAGTCAACTTATCAAAAGGAATTCCGGATATTTATGAATGAATATCAGCTGTGTATTTTTCGAGCGGCATACAAAGACAGGGAATAGAATTGTCACTTTATCAACTCAGAATTTTGCCTCATAAATCATAAATAAACCATTAAAGAGGAAAAGGGAGTCAGACTTAGCAGCTTCATTTTTTTTTAAAAAGCTCGTTCATTCGTTTTAGAAAACGTGCAGGTTGGTATTGCCTGGGCACAGCGAAGGTTCCTGTTTTTTCCACTGGAATGACGATGCGTCCGAAAGCCGCCTGTACATCGAAGCCGGCTTTAAGTTTATATGGTATATGATCAAAATCGGGGCTGTTTTTCAGTACTTCCAGCAGATCGTGAAAAGTGACACTGGTCGGGATCTTGAAATCGGTAGTGGTATTGCCGGCAAATTCTACAACATCATGGTTTTCACCATTTGCCAACGGCAAAGAAGAGATGAACAGGTTGTAGGTGTAACCCATGAGTTTAAGTTTGTAAGAATTGGGGTTGGTGACGGTGAGAAGAAACTCCATCTCAATTCCGCCGCGGTCGAGTCCAGTAAGAGTTACGGTTTTGATTGCAACTTCAGGTTTTTTTATAAACAATGAACATCCGCACAAAACCATACATAGGATCAACATAATGCTCTTCATCTAGGTATCCTCCCTAAACTTGCAACTGTCCGGCTTGAATCAATAAAAAAAGCGGACTCCAATCGGGAACCCGCTTTCCATAACCTGGGACTCATCAGATAATCATTAATTGCATTATCTTTTCCATTATATAGCCCCAAGCTGTTGAGATTTGCTATTTTTCCCCTTCCACTTTATCCAACTGATCCATTGCGTCTTGCAGTTTCTGATCAAGCATCTTCATTTCTTCCGGGGAATAATTAGTGCCATTCTTAATCTCGGCATTCAGCTTCTTAATCCTTTTCTCCAGTATTCCCGCCTTATTCAGACAAGTGTTGGCTGAAATCGCGCAGGTTTCCCTCTCCTGGGTTTCCTGGGCAGCAAATGCCGGTAACGTGGCTGAAATCAAAAAAGCAGCCATTGCTAAGATTGCACACTTTTTCATAACTTTCTTCCTTGGGTTGAATGTATCAGGAATGGTGTTCATCCCTGAATCGTGTCATTTCCGCCTGGTTCAGTCTTTCCTTGTTCAGTTCCTCAAGGATTTCCTTTCTAAATTGCCTCCGCTTCACTTCATACGCATCGGCGTCAGGACCTGCGCCGCAATAAAACTTTTTTGCCTTGACCAGATCACCCTTTGCCATTTCCATCTTGCCGGCCAACTCGCGCACCGCAGCATCAGCGCATTTTTCATCATTCTCCATTTCATTTGGTGAATACCCATGGCTCTTGGCCCGGTGCGGCATCATCTGCCAGACCCCGAGAGCGCCTTTCTCCGACACTGCCTTTCCGGAAAGTCCATGACCTCCGGTTTCGGCAAGCGCTATTTCCGCCAGGTCCATGGGCATAAAAAATGTCCCGAGCGTTTTCAGATAGCACAGGGCCGCCAGCCGGCGCGCACGCTCCGGATCGGTATAACGCGAAAACGCAGCCGATATGGCCGGCACTTGTCTCTTTCTCTCTTCAAGATTAATTCCCTTTTCCATTACCCGGCGGATCTCTCTGTCAAGCTCAGAATCCCCGGAAACCTGTTGCGAACGTGCCAGTTGTATGTACGACTTATCGCAGAATACACCAAGCAACAATAAAACCGCCAAGATCATAAATGTTTTTTTCATAGAACTTTTTTATCGGTGTTTTAAGCTTAGCTGGACGGTCTAAATGACCTTCTATAAATCACGTGCAAATCCGGCCAAACCCCCTTTCACTTTGATGTAGAAGCCTATCGTGTCATTTTTCCTTAACACAACTCTTCCGTGACATGAAAAGGCTCATACCATGTTTCTCCCAAAACAGTGAAAGGACCATCGTGGTCCTTTCTTTTACCTGCCTATTAACTAAAGGTAGTATCTATATACAATAAAATATCATTCCTGTCAAATCGCTGCGGCCTTATATTTATTTAATTAAATTAAACACTTTTACGCAAAACATGTTTATGGCACTCTATTCATGCCTTATGCCAAGCCGCTACCAAAACAAATACTAATCCTGCAACCTCACCCCCATGGCTTCGGCGACCGTATGGATATCCTTATCTCCACGACCGGAGAGACAAACAACAATGGTCGTTTCCCTGGAAAGGGTGGGCGCCAGTTTCAGGACATGGGCAATGGCATGGGCTGACTCCAATGCGGGCAGAATCCCCTCCTCCTGGGTAAGGATCTTGAATCCCTCCAATGCCTCTTCATCTGTGACCGATACATAGGAAGCACGGCCGCTATCCTTTAACCAGGCATGTTCGGGACCGACCCCGGGATAATCGAGCCCTGCCGAAATGGAATGGGCGTTGGCTATCTGGCCGAATCGGTCCTGGAGGAGATAGGTCTTGTTACCGTGCAACACCCCGACGGAGCCTGCGCAAAGCGGCGCGGCGTGTTTGCCCGAGGCGATGCCGTAACCAGCAGCCTCCACACCGATCATTCGCACTTCAGGGTCATTGAGGAACAGATGGAAAAGCCCCATGGCGTTGCTCCCGCCACCTACCGCCGCAACAAGATAATCCGGGAGTCTTCCCTCCGCTTTTTGGTGTTGAGACCTGGCCTCGCGCCCGATAACCGACTGGAAGTCCCTGACCATCACGGGATATGGATGGGGCCCGGCGGTTGTGCCGATTACATAAAAGGTGTCGTGCACAAATGTGACCCAGTTGCGCAGCGCTTCGTTCATGGCGTCCTTCAAGGTCGCGGTGCCGGCGGAAACCGGAGTTACAGTGGCCCCTAACAGTTTCATACGGAAGACATTCAGCGACTGGCGGTGGATATCCTCAACCCCCATGAAGACTTCGCACTCCATACCCAACAGCGCCGCAACCGTTGCTGTGGCGACGCCATGCTGACCAGCGCCGGTCTCGGCTATGACCCGTTTTTTGCCCATCCGTTTCGCCAGGAGTCCCTGACCTATGGTGTTGTTGATCTTGTGGGCACCGGTGTGGTTCAGGTCCTCCCGTTTCAGGTAGATCTTCGCGCCACCCAGCCGCCGGGTCAGCTTTTCAGCGAAATAGAGGGGATTGGGGCGCCCCACGTAGTTACTCAGGTAATAAGCAAACTCCTCTTTGAACTCCTTGTCGTTCTTGTAATGATTATAGGCCTCATCCAGCTCCAGGAGCGCCGGCATCAGCGTCTCCGGGACGTACCTGCCGCCGAACTCGCCAAAATGACCATTTTTGTCGGGTAATCTCATTCTTCCTCCAGTAACTGATAATGCGTATCCCTGATTTCTTAATGCAGCCGGAAAAGGTTTGGCCCTATACTCCGCGGTACCACCCCTTTGCCTTGCGGATGAATTCACTGACCTTCTCCGGGTCTTTTCTGCCGGGAGCTATTTCCACCCCGCTCGACACATCCACCCCGTAAGGTGACACTTTCTCTATGGCCATGCCGACATTATCAGGCGTAAGACCCCCAGCCAGAATGACCGGGCCGTATTTTTCGGCTTTCATGGCCACCTCCCAGTTGAAGGTCCGGCCAGTACCGCCGTATGCCTTTGGAGAAAACGCATCGAGCAGCATTCCAGCAACCCGGTAATTTTTTATCGGATCCAGACTGGTAATGTCCCTGACGCGAAAAGCCTTTATCACCCTGCGTCTTATCATCTCACAGTAGTCTGGGGCCTCATCGCCGTGGAGCTGGACAAGATCCAGCCTGCATAAATCGGCGGTGGCATTGACATATTCGACTTCTGCGTTGACGAACAACCCGATCGCCTGGATAAAGGGAGGGAGGGCGTTTATGATGGCCGCCGCCTGTTCCCGGGAAAGATGGCGGGGAGATGCCTCATGGAAAACGAACCCCAGGGCGTCAGCTCCCGCTTCCACCGCCTGGAGCGCATCTTCCCTGCTGGTTATGCCGCATATCTTTACCCTAACCATAAGAGCCTGTTTAACCTCTCCCCAGGAGCTCCCGCAGCTTCGCGCCGATATCCGCCTCCCGCATGAGCGACTCACCGATGAGGAAGGCGTTTGCCCCGGCGTCCGCCAGGCGGAGCAGGTCTGCGCGGCTATTGATTCCGCTTTCGGTGACGATCAACCGGTCGGCGGGGATGCGCACTGCGAGCCTCTCCGTGGTCGAAAGGTTCGTGTAAAAGGTGCGCAGGTTTCGGTTATTGATGCCGATCATTGTGCATTCGACCTCAAGCGCTTTTTCCAGTTCCCATTCGTCGTGAACTTCCAGCAATACATCCAGCGCCAGATCGCCAGCAAGGGAAACAAGGTCCCTGAGCAAGGGCAGATCAAGCATTGCAGCGATCAGGAGGATGGCGTCGGCGCCTGCCGACCTTGCTTCATAAACCTGATAGGGATCGAAAATAAAATCCTTGCGCAGAAGCGGAAGATTCACAATATTGCGAATTTTCTTCAGATATTCAAGCTGTCCCAGGAAAAAATGTTCATCGGTCAGGATGGAAAGACAAGCGGCGCCGTTTTCAGTATATATAGCCGCAATGCTTAGCGGGTCGAAATCGGCGCGTATCACTCCTTTGCTTGGAGAGCCCTTCTTGACCTCGGCGATGATAGCCGTCCTATCGGCGTCACTGGTTATCTGCAAGGCAGACTTGAATCCGCGAGGCAGCGGCAAGTCCACAATCCTGGCGCGCAACTCTGTAAGTGGCATGGCGATCTTGGACGATGATACTTCACCCAGCTTGTGATCGAGGATTTTTTTCAGGATGTCGGGTGTGTCAGCCATTGAAAATATATTTCCTACTTGTTCGTCATCTTAACCAACTTTTCCAGCTGCTCTGACGCTCTTCCGGAATCGATCGCCTCGGCGGCCATCGCCACACCTTCAGCCGGGTCACCTGCTTTTCCCGCGGCAACAAGGGCATAAGCGGAATTCAACAGGACGATGTCCCTCTTAGCGCCCCTCTCGCCGGAGAGGACATTCCGCACTATCGCCGCATTGCCGAAGGCATCGCCACCGCGCAGTTGTGTGATATCGCACCTGACAAAGCCCAGATCTTCCGGTCGCAGGGTCATCATGACGACCCCCTGGGGAGTCACTTCCGCCATCCGCGTTTCGGTAGTCAAGGTGATCTCATCCATGCCGTCCATACCGTGTACCACGAAGCCGTGCTTGCAGCCGAGGTTCTTCAGGACATTGGCAATCCGCTCCACCAGAACCTCGCTGTAGACCCCTAGCAGCTGGCATTCGGCTCCGGCCGGGTTGGTAAGCGGGCCGAGGATGTTGAAGATAGTGCGGATGCCGATCTCCTTGCGCGGGCCGATGGCATATTTCATGGCCCCGTGGAGGGCAGGGGCGAAGAGAAAACCGATGCCAATTTCATTGATACACATCTCCACGGTTTCCGAGGTGACATCAAGGTTTACCCCGAGCGCCTCCAGCACGTCGGCGCTGCCGCAGGTAGAAGAAACAGCACGGTTGCCGTGCTTTGCCACCTTCACTCCGCAGGCGGAAACCACGAAGGCAACGTTTGTGGAGATGTTGAAGGTGTTCGTGCCGCAACCTCCTGTTCCGACCACATCGAGAATTGTTTCCTGGTCTATGTTAATGTCGTCGCGGTCGATGTCGAGCACGTTTTTACCAACCCTGATGCGGGTCACCTTGTCGCGCATCACCCGGGCTGCTCCGGTGATCTCGGCAACTGTCTCACCTTTCATGCGAAGCGCGGTAAGGAACGCGGCAATTTGCGCTGGCGTGGCTTCTCCGGACATAATCTGGTCCATTACGCCGATCATTTCCGCTTCGTTCAGATTTTCCTTTTCAACCACCTTGGCAATGGCTTGCTTGATCATGACAGATCCTTCTCAGGGTGAGAAGTGAGCGGTGAGACGTGAGTTGCGAAAACATGGAGATTGATTCCACTCTCCACATCAAACACCTTACTACTTATTTCTAACATCTCGCGTCTAACGTCTAACTTAGCTTTTGGTCAATTCCAGAAAATTACGCAGGATATCCATCCCCCCGACTGTGAGAATCGATTCGGGATGAAACTGGACACCCCAGACCGGAAGATCCCGGTGTCTGAGCCCCATGATCTCCCCTTCCTCAACCCAGGCGGTCGTCTCCAGGCATGCTGGTAATGTCGATCGTTCAACAATGAGCGAATGGTATCGTGTCGCCTCAAAAGGGTTTGGGAGCCCTTTAAACAGCTCTTTGCCGTCATGGTGGATGGGAGAGGTCTTGCCGTGCATGAGATAGGCACTACGGATGACCCGCCCGCCGAATGCCGCGCCTATCGCCTGGTGGCCGAGGCAGACCCCCAGAATCGGTATCTTGCCGCTAAAATGTCTGATTGTCGCAACCGAAATTCCCGCTTCTTCAGGGGAGCAGGGACCGGGAGAGATGACGATCCTTTCTGGTTTCAGGGCCTCGATATCCGCCAGGGTGATCTTGTCATTGCGAAACACCCGCACCTCCTCTCCCAGTTCCCCGATATACTGAACCAGGTTGTAGGTAAAGGAGTCGTAATTGTCGATCATTAACAGCATATGGCAATGCTCCGCATTTCCAGGGTCATTGAGCAAGGGCAGAGTTCGTGGTTCTGTCTCCTCGGTCCTCGTCCCTCAAACCTTTTATTCAAATCCCAGTTCCACCGTCTCTATCGCTTTCACCACCGCCATCGCCTTGTTCACCGTTTCCCGGTACTCGGCTGCCGGGTCCGAATCGGCGACGATCCCCGCCCCAGCTTGGAGATGAACCTGCCCGTCCTTGACAACCAGTGTGCGGATGGCAATGGCCATGTCCATGTTGCCGGAGAAGGAAAAATAGCCGACCGCGCCTCCGTAAATCTCACGGCGCACCGGTTCGGTTTCGTCGATGATCTCCATGGCCCTGACCTTGGGTGCTCCAGAAAGAGTACCGGCCGGAAATGTGGCCCGCACCACGTCGAAGGCATCCTTCCCATCCTCCAGTTCTCCCTGGACGTTGGAAACAATATGCATGACATGAGAATAACGCTCAACCACCATCAGCTCGGAGACCCGAACCGTGCCGATTCTGCAGACCCGCCCCAGATCATTACGTCCCAGGTCCACCAGCATCACGTGCTCGGCCCGCTCCTTCGGGTCTGCCAGAAGCTCCCGTTCCAGGGACTCGTCTTCCTCGGTCGTTGCGCCTCTTGATCTCGTGCCGGCGATAGGGCGCAACTCCGCCTTCAACCCCTCCTTGCGGACCATGACCTCGGGCGAAGCCCCCACCACTGAGGTGTCGTCCATACGGAGGAAAAACATGTACGGGGAAGGGTTGAGGGTTCGCAGAACTCGGTAAATATCGAGGGGATCGACGGTCAACTCCCCGGAAAAACGCTGGGAGAGGACCACCTGGATGATGTCCCCCGCCTTCACGTACTCCTTGGCTTTGATGACCGACTCTTCGAACTCTTCGCGGCTCACATTGGAGACGAATGAGACCCTGCGGTCGGACGGCTTTCCCGCTATGAGGGGCAACGGGGCCTTGAGCTTGCCGATGATCGCATCGATCTTGGCCGTAGCAGCCGCATAAGCGGCTTGCGGCGTCGTATCCCCATCCAGGTGGGCGTTGGAGACCACTTTGATCTTCTGCCTGACGTTGTCGAAGATCACAATCGTGTCGGTAATGAAGAAATACGAGTCGTAGGCGCCAATAACAGCCGGCTTGACGGTCGGCAGATTTTCGAAGTGACGCACCATGTCATAACCGAGATAGCCGACCGCCCCGCCGAAGAAGCGCGGCAATCCTTCAACTTCCACCGGAGTATAGCGGGCCAGATAGTCCCTGATGAAGCCGAGCGGGTCGGTCGTCGCTTCCCGCCTGATTACGCCGTGTTCGCTAAGCACCTCGACGGTGTTTCCGCAGGAGCGGATCACTTCAGAAGGGGTGGAACCGAGAAAGGTATAGCGTGCCCATTTTTCACCCCCTTCAATACTCTCAAGGAGAAAAGAATAGCGGCCGTCATCTATTTTTTTGAAAGCGCTCACCGGCGTATCCATATCCGCCATGATCTCCCGGTAGACGGGTATTAGGTTGCCACGGGCGGTGAAAGTGACGAAGGTTGCGAGATCTGGGTAATACATTTCGGCTCCGGAATATTTTTTCCTGGATTATTGTTCCGAATAAATCGAGGTGATAATCTTGGTGTCCATCCGGAAACTCCGGATGAGACACTACTGGTTTCCATTCGGAAACTAAACTAGCATAGCCGGGAGAGCGTGTCAAGGAAGGCGGGAGCTTTGGGCCTCTCTACTCATCGGGAAACTGCAGCGCGATTTTTTTGAATTCTTCATTGACCCCCAGAAAAACATCCACCACTTCAGGATCAAAATGAGTACCATTGTTCCGGGCAATGATTAAAACGGCTTCGTCATGGGAAAAAGAGGGTTTGTAACGTCTTTTACATATCAGGGCGTCATACACATCCGCTATCGCCATGATGCGACCGAAAATGGGTATTTCATTACCGGAAAGACCCTCGGGATAGCCTGTTCCGTCCCATTTTTCATGATGGGTATACGCCATCTCCTTGCCGAACTGCAGAAAAGAATCATTAACATCTTGCCCATAGATCTGTTCCGCCCTGCGAATCGCCTCACGACCGTAAATCGTGTGTTTTTTCATTTCCAGGTACTCATCGTCGGTTAATCTGTCGGGTTTCAACAGAATCCTGTCGGGAATTCCCACCTTTCCAATATCGTGGAGAGGGGCGGACTTGTACAAGAGATCGATAGTTTCTTCATTCAGAATCTTTGTGTATTGGGGGCGCTTTGACAGACCTTTTGCAAGGGCCTTCACATAGTGCTGGCAACGAAGGATATGTCCCCCGGTTTCGCTGTCGCGGGTCTCGGTCAATGCAGCCAGGCACTGGATGGTAAAGTTCTGCATGGCGACAAGCTCCCTGTTGCGGGCTCTGAGTTCCTTGTCTTCCTTTCTATATTTAAGGAATGTCAAAAAAGAAAAATTGACCCCAAGAGCAATCAGGGGAAATAGGGGAGAGACAAAAATGCCTTTCGACTGCAAAAACCACCCGGAAGCGAACCACAGGCCCACGCCGCACACAACCATGATACAGAGGCTCAAAACCGACCTGGTCCAGCTCACAAGAAATGCGGAAATAATGCCGAACAGGAGAACAAGCATTAATTCCAGGCCGGTAACCCAATCGGGCCGGGAAAAAAACTCCTTTTTCAGGATGTTGTCGACTATGGTTGCATGGACCTCCATTCCCGGGAGAACCGTCACGAGAGGAGTCGTGCGATACTCTTCAAGACCCACTGCGGAGGTCCCGAACAGGACTATTTTCCCACGTATCCGTTCCGCTGGGACACGATCGAGCAGGACATCACGGGCCGAGATGTAATTGAATGATCCCTTGTTGCCGTTGAAACGGATCAGCAGATTGGCCTTGGAATCGACCGGGATGCTGGTCCCGTCCAGGACAATGCTTTCCAGGCTTCCATGGGCGGTTTTGAGAAGCACCTGTTTTATTCCCGTTGCCTGTATGACCGTTGCCAGCGCAAGACTGGGATAGAGTCTATTATTGAACTCCACCAGGAGAGGGGCGCGCCTCAGAACACCGTCAAAATCAGGTATGACATTGAAAAAACCCGAAAACGGCGCGGCCCGCGCCAGTTTTTCGATGCTGCATGTGGCGCCTTTTGCCCTGAAGAGTGTTCCCGTATCATAAGTGCTTCCGGGAGCGCTGATAACAGCCGCGTTTAACGGTTGCGGCAGACAGTTCCCGGAAACCTGATTGTTACCCGGGAAGATGAAGTTGTAGGCAAGGACAAAAGGACCTTGGGATAGGATATCAGCCAGCACCCCGTCATTATCCATCAGATTGACGGGAATTCCGGCCATATTCAGCTTTTGACGGAATTCATGCTCGATTTCTTTTTGCACGACAGCCAGTGAAGTCCTGTCAGCCTCGGGAAAAAACATATCCATCCCAACGCTCGAAGCCCCCATCTCATGCAGTTTCTTCAGAAGAAGTCCCAAGCGGTATCGCGGCCACGGCCATTGGCCGAATTGGGCAAGGCTCTTTTCGTCAATGTCGACAATCACGGGATTTGTTGCAGGGTGTTCATTCCGTTGAACCCTCCATGATCTCAGTTGAGTGTCATAGAGTTTGTAGTCGAGAAAACGGAAAAAATCGGTTTTGTAGATATTAAGAACGACCAGTAGGAGTGTAACACATACTCCGGAAAGGAAAATCCACCAGTACATCCTTTCAGGCTTTGCCAGGAGGGCCTTCCGGACTGCCAGAAAATCCATTTATTCGCTCCTTGTCGAGCTGTATAAGAATAGTTCCCTACCCGGTTCATCAGAACCTTCAAACCATGTCAGTTTACCGCACGACAACCTCAACTCTTCTGTTTCGCGGTTCCGACACCTCATCGTCAGTTTTGACCAGGGGATTATCCTTGCCATGGGAAGTCACATCAATAAAATCCGGATCAATCCCTTGAGAAACGAGAATCTGTTTGACAAGCTCAGCCCGGCCTAATGCAAGTTTGAAATTATACTCCCGTGTTCCAACCCGGTCGGTATGGCCAACTACGCTCACGTCCGTGGATTTGCGGTAGCGCGTAGTGGAGAGTACTTCATCAAGTAATTTCCGTGACTCTTCCGTCAACTCGGTGGAACCGTTTTTGAAATAAAGAATAAAATGAGTTGGTGAGAGAGGAAGCGCGGTTAGCGCATCTCCATAAGTTGCTCTGATTATTTCATCGGTCATCTGAAACGGGATTGCAGGTGAAACGGTTTGAGACTGGATCGCCGTAGCCTGTTTCGGCTCAGACAAAAGCTGAGTGCCTCCCTTATTTGAGACCAGAATCCGGCCGGTTTTACCCTCAGGACCGGGGAGCAAGACAACCAAGTTTTTGTTGGCGCATGATGCCAGTGAAAAAAGAGTGAGCAAACTCAAAAAAAGAGTGCCACCTGCTTTCATGCTAAGCCCTCCGATGCACATCAAATTGTTTAGAATTGAATAACAGCAAGCTCAGCGTGATTCTTCAACAGGACCTTCAACCGCTACCGCGAATTTGGTTCCCCTGATGGCGATATCTGCCACTGGCGTCTCAAAGCGGACCGATTCCGGAGATAATTTGCCGATAATGCCCGATATATAGGCTGAAGTGCCCTTGATCAGCCGTGTTATGATTGATAATTTCCCTTCGGCAGGTGAAAAAAGAAACTCTTTTATAACTACTTCACTGTTTGGCCCGATTGATAATAAGGTGTCATCCTTGAAAACAATGGCAATAGATCCGTCCGCACCGGTTTTCAGGGAATCTTTTTGAAATACTCTGGAACCGATTTTCGTTTCGACGGCATTCTTGTTTCTTATTATGGTTGCCTTCCCCTTAAGGGTCCTGATGCTTCCCACCGGAGTAGCAGAAGCGTGGACAAAGGACGGACAGAAAAGAAACAGAGTTATCACTGACAACATGATTCTCTTCATAATCTCCTCCTGAAAAATACCCTGTCCGCTTCAGCAAAACCACGATGAAATCACTGTTCACCGTAAAATGACCTCAACCCTGCGATTCCGCGGTTCAGGTACTTCATCCATTGTTTTGATCAGGGGATCATCTTTGCCATGGGAAGTAACTTCAATGATACAGGGGTCAATACCTTGCGAAATGAGAAGCTGTTTTATCTCCAACGCCCGACACAGGCCAAGTTGATAATTCTTCTTCCGTGTACCGACAGTGTCGGTATGGCCTACTATTCTCACCGCCGTGGTTTTATGGGATACCACGGTTGGCAGTATCTCCGCAAGGAGCTTCCGGGATTCTTCAGTAATAATGGTGGTGCCTGTATGGAAATATAAAATAAAATGGATGGGGGGGGGGGAAGCGCGGAGAGCGCATCTCCGAAATTTTTCCGGACATACGCATCATTCATGGCAAACGGGGAAGAAGGCGCAATATCCGAAGAAAGCACTTTCGTCCCCTGTTCAGGCTCCCGTATGAGTTGAGATCCCCCCTGATTTGAAACAACTATCTGTCCTGTTTTACCATCAGGACCGGGAAGCAGGACTACTACCATGCTTTTACTGCTTTTGGCGGCACACGATGTGAGAAACAAAAAGGCGAACAAGCTTAATAAAAAAGTTCTGCTGATTTTCATAAAAATACCTCTTTACTGGGGCATTATCTCAGGGTTAAGAGGTTAAAATAGGCCGATTTTACAAACGTCGGATTTATTCAACGTGATTCTTCATCGTCACCTTCAATTTTCACGGCAAACTTGGTCCCCCGTATGCCGATATTTGCCACTGGGGTTTCAAACCGTACGGATTGGGGCGACAATTTGCCGATTATGCCCGATACATAGGCTGAAGTCCCCCTGAGCAGTCTGGTAACGATTGACAATTTTCCCTCTGCCGGGGAGAAATGAAATTCATTTATGGCCAATTCGCTATTAGGCCCGATGGAGATCAATGTATCATCCTTGAAGACTATTGACAGGGAACTTTCCGAAGCGGTTTTCAAAGAATCATCCTGAAAGAGATCAGATCCTTCTTTTGCTTCCAGCACACTCCTGTTTCTGATAATGGAGGCCTTCCCCTTCAACATCTTTACATTGCCCACCGGAGTATTCGACGCGTTGCCAAGAAAGGGATGGAGAAGACATAGCGTAATCACTATTCCAATAAGTCTTTTCATAATAACCTCCGGAACCGTTTCACCGGCCAAATTCCATTCAATCAATTATCAGGCTCATTTCTTTTGTCAGTATAACCTTTCCGCGACGGAAATCAAACTGAAAAACATTTCCTGTTCGAATAAATGATACTCTCATATGTGATAATCTTCTGGAAATTCCTGACGCATAATATCTATCCTTTGACAAGCAATAAGGTTTCCGGTAGGTTTAATGAAATTTATTCTCCCGGTCAGGCTGCGCTCTCCCATGCGGCATCTTTTGTGTGAAAAATGCGGGTAAATGACGAACAGAGACCCATGCTCCGCTTTCTGGCGGTGATGACCGCCGCATCCATGGTAGGGCTTCAAGGATATACAATCCTCTTCAACAATTATGCGGTGGAAGTGATTCATCTCGATGGTCAGGGGGTCGGGATCATCCAGTCGGTACGCGAGCTGCCGGGGTTCCTGGCACTTCTGGCGATCTTCGTCATGCTGTTCATCGAGGAACACCGCCTGTCGGCCTTATCCATAGGCCTGCTCGGTGTAGGGACAGGGATCACCGGATTTTTCCCCACATATTCCGGGCTCATCTGCACAACCCTTGTCATGAGCTTCGGCTTCCACTACTTCGAGACCACCAATCAGTCTCTGACACTGCAATACTTCTCCACCGGCACCGCCCCCCTCGTATTCGGCAGGCTACGAAGTCTCGCCGCCATCTCCAGCATCGCTACGGGTCTCCTGATCTGGCTCCTCGGATTCTTTATGGACTACCGGGGGGTCTTTCTTGTCATCGGCATCATCGTCCTTGGCGCCGGAATCTGGGGGATGTGCCAGGAGCCTACCCATGAGAGCGTCCCGCAGCAACGGCAAAAGATGATCCTGCGCCGCAGGTATTCCCTCTACTACTTCCTCACCTTCCTGTCCGGGGCAAGGCGCCAGATATTCATGGTCTTTTCCATCTTTCTGCTCGTAAAAATGTTCCATTTTTCCGTGCAGGAAATTACCTTTCTGTTCATCGTCAACAACCTGATCGCCTACCTCTTGAACCCTCTCATCGGCCGTGCCATAGTCCGCTTCGGGGAGCGCAGGATTAGTTCCATCGAATACGCCGGGGTTATCGTCATCTTCCTTACTTACGCCTTCACCGATTCAAAGTTCCTCATCTCTTTCATGTACGTGGCTGATTCACTCCTCTTCAACTTCTCAGTAGCGATACGCACCTATTTCCAGAAGGTGGGGGACCCCAGGGATATTGCTTCTTCCATGGCGGTCGGCTTTACCATAAACCATGTGGCGGCAGTTTTTCTCCCGGCTCTTGGGGGGTTCCTCTGGATGATCGACTACCGCATACCGTTCATCATGGGGGCGGCGCTGGGGGTGGTATCGCTGGTGGCGGCGCAGTGGATGCGAATCCCGAAAAGGATGGCGGAGGTTCCGGTCCCCCCGGGATACGCGGCTGGAGATGCGGAGTAAAAGACTGACACTCTTTGCGGATAGAAGTTTAGTGGCCTATTATCACTGGTTGCAACTCTCTCGAGTCTCCATTTATCACTTGACTTTCAGAAAGATTCTGACATTATTTCATTTCAAATACATTTGGCTTTCTTAATCCTTCCAGGGCAATCCGGAACCATGAAACCTGAAAACACGCGGATTAAATCTGATGAATGCGGATTTTCAAGACAGAAAGGCTTTCTGTTGTTCTTTTCCGGTTTAATCCCCGTTTATCCTCTCAATTCACATTCTCTTCGCACTCTCTTTTTTGTAAATTCTCCGCTTCCCCGTATCCTGGTGGCGGGGTTTTCCGCATTTAACTATTCTCCGCTGCATAGTCCAGTTGTGGGAGTTTCGGATGATTGACAACGACAAGGAAATTAAAGAAATTTCGGGCGAACCCCGACAGAAGACAGGCCGGGGGATAACAGCCGGACTGGATACTAACTCCGTATCTAAGAGTCCCTGCTTCGTCGTCGGCATTGGCGCATCCGCCGGCGGACATGGACCACTGGAGCATATCTTCACCACCATCCCTGACGACTGCAATCTCTCCTTAGTGGTGATCATGCATATCCCTGCCGAGGGTCCCTCCATTCTCGCCGACCTCATCAGGCGTTATACATCCATGGAAGTGCTGACCGCCGAAGACGGCATGTCGCTTCTGCCAAACACAGTCCATGTGATCCCCCCCGGCGTTATGCTGACGGTTAAAGAGGGGAGGATCAGGCTCGACACGAACGAAGTTCCGGGAAGAACGCATCACCCGATAGACCGATTTTTCACCTCGCTCGCCACGGATTTCGGGCAACGCGCCATTGCAGTTGTCCTCTCCGGCTTCGGGCTGGACGGAGCAGAGGGGGTGAAGCGGGTCAAGGATGCCGGAGGGACTGTAATTATCCAGGACCCGGCCACCGCCATTCATCCACCGATGCCGCAAAACGCCATTGCCACTGGTGCGGCGGATATGGTGATTCCTGCGGAAGAAATTCCGGAGAGAATTGCCGAAATAGCCCATGGGCACTGTCCTCTTGCCCCAGAGGCCTGCCTGGCCACCACCCTCGATGAGGAACTGATCACAATATTCGCCCAAGTCAAGTCCGCGACCGGCCACGATTTCAGCTCCTACAAAAAGAACACCGTACTGCGGCGGATCGAGCGGCGGATGACGGCTAACGAGGCAGGAGGACTCAGGAAGTATATCGACGTTCTCAAGGAAAACCCCCAGGAGGCCCAGGCCCTCTGTCAGGATATCCTGATCGGTGTGACCAGCTTTTTCCGCGATCCGGAGGCGTTCGAGCTCCTCCGGAGCGACATCATTCCGCACCTCTTCGCCGACCGGGACCCGGAAGATCCGGTGCGTATCTGGCACGCCTGCTGCGCCACCGGCGAGGAGGCTTACTCGGTCGCCATGCTGATCCGGGAGCACCTGGAGAAGGAAAACCGGCAGGCAAGGGTGCAGATCTTCGCCACCGACATCGATGAGGCAGCCGTGGCCCAGGCAAGGGCCGGGCTCTATTCCGATGATTTAGGAGCGGAATTGGGTGAAGAGCGACTAAAGACCTTCTTCACCAGGTACGACGTGCGCTGGCAGGTGGCGAAGCGACTGCGGGAGATGATCGTCTTTGCTCACCACAGCATCATCAAGGACCCCCCCTTCTCTCGGCTCGACCTTCTCGTCTGCCGAAACTTACTCATCTATCTCGACCCGGAAATGCAGAAACGGCTCATTTCTCTCTTCCACATGGTCTTGAAACCGGGAGGGTTCCTCTTTCTCGGCGCCTCGGAAAGTGTGGGACGAAACTCCGAACTCTTCACCCCGGTGGACAAGAAGTGGAAGATATTCCGGCGCCTGGAGAGCGGCCGCCGCAAAGAGACCTTTTTCCCCTTTACCTCGCCGGTGCGAAGTTTAGCCAGGACCGCTCCGCCCAAACGCACCACCGAAACCGGGAAGCCGACGCCAGGTGCCATCGCGGAAAGGCTTCTCGTGGAACGTTACACACCTCCATGCGTGATCGTCAATGAGAAATATGATGTGCTCCACATCTCCACCAAGACCCAGCGCTACATGGAAGTCCCGGTGGGAGAGCCGACCCATGACATCCTGCGGATGGCCAGGGAGGAGTTGCGGCCTGCCCTGCGGGCAGCGATTTACAAGGCATTCATGGAAAATAAGCAGGTGTCGTTCCGGGGTGTTAAGATGGCCTTCGAGGCAGGTGAAGGGGCGGTCAACGTCCTGGTCGAGCCGCTCCCTGCCGACCCCGCTTACGGGAAGCTGGCGATGGTAGTACTGGAGCCAGCCCCCACCCTGTCCGCGCCTCCGGTGTTGTCTGGCTGTGAGGCGCTTCCAGGCGACGAATCGTCAAAAGAGATGCTGATCCACCAGTTGGAGGAACAGCTCCGCATCACCCACGAGCAGCTCCAGGTGACCTCCGAGCAGCTCGAAACTTCCAACGACAGTTTTCTTTCGGCCAACGAAGAGCTGATGTCGATCAATGAAGAGTTCCAGTCCACCAACGAAGAGATCCAGTCCACCAACGAAGAGCTGGAGACCTCCAAGGAGGAGTTGCAGGCCCTGAACGAGGAGCTGGTCACGGTCAACGCCGAGCTGCAGGGGAAGGTGGAAGAGCTGAACCAGAGCAACAGCGACATGGAAAACCTCTTTGCCAGTTCCGAAATTGCCGCCATCTTCCTTGACCGGGGGCTCATCATCAAACGCTTTTCCCCCGCCATGGCAACCATCTTCAACCTGATCCCAGCCGACATCGGCCGTCCCTTCCGCCACCTGGCCGGGACCATCGACTGGCCGGACCTCCCCCATGACGCCCAGGCTGTGCTGGAAAAACTCGACCCCGTGGAGCGGGAGGTGACCGCCCTGGAGGACGGCCGCAGCTTCATCATGCGGGTCCTCCCCTACCGGACAACGGACGGCAGGATCGACGGCATCGTCGTCACCCTCATCGACATCACCGAGCGGAAACGGGCAGAAGAGGCAATCCGCAGCGCAGCGCTCTTCCCAGAGGAGAACCCTTCGCCGGTATTGAGGGTCGGCCATGACGGGGCACTCCTTTATTCCAACCGCTCCAGTGTGCCGATGCTCGAAAAGTGGCAGGCTGATTATGGTAAAGACATCCCGGATTCCCTTCAACGGTGCATCGATAGTGCGTTTGCGACTGGTGGTTCAGTAGAATGCGAGGTCGAGGTAAACGGACGTTACATCTCCTTTGTTGTTGTCCCCTTGTCCGAACGAGGATACGTCAATCTCTATGGCCGCGACATCACCTTGCGCAAATTGGCCGAGGAGTCGCTGCGACGCGCCAAGGAGGAGTGGGAGCGGACCTTCGCCAGCGTGCCGGACCTGATCACAATCCTCGACAACCAGCACCGGGTCCTGCGGGTTAATGAAGCAATGGCAAGGCGTCTCGGGGTAAGACCCGAGGAGTGCGTCGGACTCCACTGTTATGAAGCCGTTCACGGGACATCTGTACCACCCGACTTCTGCCCCCATTCGAGAACAACAGCGGATGGCTGCGAGCATATCGAGGAAGTTACTGAGGCTCGGTTGGGGGGCGATTTCCTGGTCACCACGACACCACTGCTTGACGCAAAGGGAGAGCGTATCGGCTCAGTCCATATTGCCCACGACATAACCGAGCGGAAGCATATGGAGGATGCGCTCAGGGAGAGCGAAGAGCGTTTCCGCACCCTCCTGGGGGACATACCCGGAGCTGCTTACCGCTGCGAAATTGAAGCCCCCTCGCGGATGAGCTTCATATCGGACGGGGTTGAGGCGATTACAGGACAGCCGGCTTCAGAATTCCTGCGGCCGAATGGCGTGGTATGGGGCGACCTGGTGCTGGCGGAGGATCTGCCCGGGTTGGAACAGGCCGTCGAAATGGGGGTAGCAAGCAAGACCCCATATGAAATGGAGTATCGTATCAGTCACGCCGACGGAGGCATCCGCTGGATCTTCGAGCAGGGGCGCGCCATCTATGACACCGAAGGCCGGCCCCTTTTCCTGGACGGGGTGATACTTAACATCACCGCGCGCAAACGTGCGGAAGAGGCGCTCGAAGCCGCCCACCTGGTGGCCTTGCAGGAGAAAAGCCGCCTCGAAGCGGTTATGGAAGCACTCCCGATAGGTGTGGCGATTCTCGATTCCCTGGGCGGACATATCCGGACAAACCGTACGTTCGAGGAGGTGTGGGGAGGCCCGCGTCCGTTGCCCCACATGGTTGACGATTGTGACAACTACAAGGCGTGGTGGCTTGAGACCGGTCAACCGGTGCAGCCGGAGGAATGGTCTTCGGCCCGCGCGATGCAAAAAGGTGAAAGCGTAGTGGGGCAGTTGTTTAAGATCGAGCGGTTTGACGGTACCCAGGCGTACATCCACAACAGCGCCGCCCCCTTCCATGACGCAGACGGCCGGATCGCGGGGTGTGCGGTGGCGATCATGGACATTACGGAACAGATCGAAACGCAGGAGGCGCTGGGGATTGCAAAGGAAGCGGCCGAGGCGGCCACTCGGGCCAAGAGCCAGTTCCTTGCCAACATGAGCCACGAACTCCGCACCCCCATGACCGGGGTCCTCGGCATGCTTGATTTTACTCTCAAAACCACTCTGGATACGCAACAGCGTGACTTTATCGAAACGGCCCACATGTCTGGCCGTTCTCTTCTCCGGATCCTCAATGACATTCTCGACCTGACCAGGATCGAGACAGGAAAGCTTGCCATCGACGAAAATCCTTTTGCCATGCGGGAATGCCTCGCCGGCGCGGTTGATATTCTCATCCCGGCGGCACGGAGCAAGGGGCTTGATCTCCACTGGTCGATGGCGGAGGGAATGCCGGAAACCCTGGTCGGCGACAGAATCCGACTCCAGCAGGTCCTCACGAACCTGGTCGGCAACGCCGTCAAGTTCACGAAAAAAGGAAGAGTGAAATTATCGGTCATTTCCGGGATGGAAACTGCCGACGGGAAGAAGGAGATCACCTTCAAAGTCAGCGACACGGGCATCGGTTTTCCGGCCGAGAAAACGAAAATGATCTTCCAGTCATTCTGCCAGGCCGATGATTCCCATTCCCGACAGTACGGAGGGACCGGCCTGGGGCTCGCCATAAGCAGGGAGATAGTGGAACTCATGGGAGGGACGATCAACTGCGAAAGCAGGGAGGGAGAAGGAAGCACCTTCACTTTCACCGTACCACTGGCAGTGGCCGGTCCGGGGATCGAGACCGAACCGGTATCCGTAACAGCCAAACATAAGGAAAGCGTCGTTACTCCGTACGAAGAGAGAAATGTGCGAATCCTCATCGCCGAAGACGACGAGGTAACCAGGAAGATTCTCGGATTCATGCTTCAGCAGTTCAAATTCAATCTGTATTTCGCCACGAACGGTCGTATGGCGGTGGAGATGTGGGAAGATGGAGATTACGACCTTATAATAATGGACGGCCAAATGCCGGGGATGGACGGCTTCGCCGCCACCGGCGCCATCCGCGAGCGCGAGCGTGAGCGGGGTGACCACATCCCCATAGTGGCCATAACCGCCCATGCCCTCAGGGAAGACAAGGAGCGATGCCTGGCTGCCGGCATGGACGCCTATGTATCCAAACCTATCGACTTCAAAAAATGCATAGAGGTAATACAGGGGCTTCTGGGAAGGGACCGGTGACAATAGGTGATGAACCAAAATAATCTTATAACTGTGGTCTGAATTCAGGAGAAACCATGGTAGAAAAACGGAACATTATCAGACTGAAAAAGAGGATTACCCTCAAGTTCGGCATCAATGCTTCGACTAAAGTCGCTTTCACTGAAGACTTTTCGCCTAAAGGCCTGTTTGTAAAGACTGGAAACCCCCTTCCCCCTGGAACCATGATAAAGATCGAACTCACCATGCCCGACAAAAATAAGGTGCTTTTGGAGGGAATGATCCGTTGGAGGAAAACCGGCCCTCCACAGGCAATCAATTTAAATATAAAAATAGGGATGGGTGTAAAGATATTGAAGTTTCTTTCCGGTGAGGAGTACTATCGGAGCTTTATTGACGAAATCAAAAATAAATCCTGACATGACCGCTAGCTTTTATCATCCAGGATTTATACCTTTATTTATTAATTAGACAGAATTCTATTTTTATTTAGTAGTTATTCGTGGTCCTAAGTTTTTGTCTTTTTCTTCCCCTACCCTTCAGACTCCCTGTAAAAATATTGACGGTCGTTGTCGGTTTTATCCGCTTCCGCGGTCAGACGTTCCATCAGGTTGCAAAGGCGTTCCCATGACATGTCATCACATGTATTGAATTTAATTCCGATCATCGTAAAGTTTGAGTGTATCACCTCCACCCCGACTCTAAGCGGAGTCTCTTCATCTTCCAGGTAAATAGTGAGGATGCATTCGTCTTCCTGTGGAACGACTACCCCATCATTGAAACTGATCAGGGCGCCATTTAATGAAATATTCTCCAACTGGCCCTGGTAGGTAATTTCATTATGAGTCAATTCGCTCTTTGCCCTGAACCGTACCCTTTGAAACTGCCTCTTTTCAATCATTACTCACCCCTCTTAAGTAAGTATGTAGGCGCTATCTAATCCGTAGTAATTCATTTTAAAGTTTTTTCAAGAAATGTCGATATAAATTGAAAATATAATATTTAATGGGAGGATCTTATGTCTGTCGATAGCCAGATTTTGCTGCAAAGTGACACCAACGAACTGGAAATAGTTGAGTTCTGCATTGATGAAGGCGTTCAACAAAATTTCTTCGGTGTGAATGTCGCAAAAGTCAGGGAAATCATCCGGCGTCCGGAATTAACTTCGGCTGTTTCGTCTCCGCCGGCGGTGGCGGGGATGATGTGCCTGCGCGACAAGGTCATCCCGGTTCTTGACCTTGCCAGGATACTTGAAAAATATCCGGAGAAGGAAGCTGACCGAATTGTTGTCCTTGAGTTCAACCAGGTTAAGGTGGGTGTGCTGGTAAATTCGGTTTCGCGTATTTACCGTCTATCATGGGAGCGTGTGGAGAGGCCCAACAGGATCTGCGAGAGTGCATATATAACCAGCCTTGTCAAGATGGAAGACCGGATCATCCTAATCCTCGATTTCGAGAGGATCATAGCCGAGCTATCCGAGTCGAGCGCGATGCAGGCAGTCGATAGCCAGGTGCTTGAAGAATACCAGGTAACGGAGCGAAGGGTACTCGTCGCCGACGATTCCAACTTTATCCGCGCTTCCATTTGCAGCAACCTGCGAAATGCCGGTTATTCCGTCGAAGAAGCTGTAGACGGCGAAGATGCGTGGCATATAATCGACCGGAAGCTTGCCGCTGGCGCCTTTGACATAGACGTTCTTATTACCGATATCGAGATGCCGAAGATGGATGGCCTGCACCTTACCTCGCGAATAAGAAAAGATGGCCGCCTTGCCAACCTACCCATTTTCATTTTCAGCTCGCTTGCCAGTGAAGACAATGTGAGAAAGTGGCAGAGCCTTGGTGCAAACGGCATTCTGACAAAGCCTGATCTGCCGCGGCTCGTTCAGATCATTGGAGAACTGTTCTCCGACCAGCCGGAAATGCAAGAGGTTGCATGACAAAAACCCCGCCCGGCTGCCCGGTGCGGGGGTTTTTAAATTCTCCTTATCATAAGTCGCACAACCTACTTGTATTCATCCATCTCATCAAATTGCAGATATCTGTATATCTCTTCCTTCTTCGGCTCGATCTTTTCCATATATATCGCCAGATATTCAGCAGGGGTCGGAATCCTGCCGGTGTTGGTGATGATCGCCCCCAGCTCGGCGGAGCCGAGGAATACCTGGGCTCCGTCCCCCATACGATCATTGAAATTGCGGGTGGAGGTGGAGAAGACAAAAGAGTTGTCCGGCACCCGCGCCTGGTTGCCCATGCAGAGCGAACAGCCTGCGATCTCGATGCGGGCGCCGATGGCACTGTAGATGGCAAAAAGCGCCTCGTCCTTCAGCTTTTCCTGGTCCATTCTGGTTGGCGGACAGATCCAGGTGCGGACCGCCTCATTGAATCTACCACCGCGCCAGATCTCGGCGGCGGCCCGGAAATGGCCGATGTTTACCATGCATGAGCCGATGAAGACATCCTGGATCATGGTCCCGGCAACTTCCGATAAAAGCTTGACGTCATCCGGGTCATTGGGACAGGCGAGGATCGGCTCCGTTATTTCGGCTAGGTCAATCTCGATGACCGCGGCATACTCGGCGTTCTTGTCGGCTGACAGAAGCTCCGGTTTGGCCAGCCAGGTATTGACTGCGTCGATCCGCTCTTGCAGGGTCCGCGAATCCTGGTAGCCTTCGGCTATCATCTTTTTCATAAGCGCCGCGTTGGAACGGAGATATCTGGCTACGCTATCCACGGATAGCTGTATGCAGCCAGCGGCCGCGCTTCTTTCGGCGGCGGCATCGGTCAGCTCGAAAGCCTGTTCCACTGAGAGGTCGGGAAGCCCTTCCATCTCAAGAATACGGCCGTTGAAAACATTCACCTTGTTCTTCTTCGGCACTGTTAGGAGTCCCTGTTTTATTGCCTGGTATGGGATGGCGTTGACTGCGTCGCGCAGCGTTAATCCCGGCTTCAGCTTCCCCCTGAAACGGACAAGAACCGATTCCGGCATATCCAGGGGCATGAAGCCCATGGCTCCGGCGAAGGCAACAAGACCGGAGCCGGCCGGGAATGAGATGCCGATCGGGAAACGGGTATGCGAATCGCCGCCGGTTCCGACGGTGTCGGGCAGAAGGAGGCGGTTAAGCCATGAATGGATAACGCCGTCACCAGGCTTTAGCGAAACACCTCCCCGTTCGGTTATGAACCGCGGCAGGCTCCTGTGCATCTTCACATCGGCCGGTTTAGGGTAAGCGGCCGTGTGACAAAATGACTGCATGAACATAGGGGCCAGGAATTTCAGGCAAGCGAGCTCTTTCAGTTCGTCAGCGGTCATCGGCCCTGTGGTATCCTGGGAGCCGACAGTGGTCATCCTCGGTTCGCATGACGTGCCGGGGAGAACACCTGGAATGCCGCACGCCCTGCCGACCATCTTTTGCGCCAGGGTATACCCCTGTCCCTCTTTCGGCGACTGATTGACCGAAATAATGAAGATATCGGACGAAGGAAGACCAAGTGCCTTGCGTGCTTTTTCGGTGAGCGCTCTGCCGATGATGAGCGGTATGCGTCCGCCGGCGCGAAATTCGTCGCTTAATGTATCGGGAGCGAGTTTAAAGGTGGTGATGACCTCACCATTCTCATTGGTGATTTCACCCTTTTTGGTGTTGATGATGATCACGTCGCCGGTCTGCATTCCCGTCACGTCGGCCATAAGCGGCAGAGCGCCGGAGTCCTGGGCGGTGTTGAAAAAGATCGGCGCAATTACTCCACCGATGATTACACCACCGCTCTTTTTGTTTGGCACGCACGGGATTGGCTCGCCGATGTGCCAGAGAACGCTGTTGCAGGCACTCTTTCTGGAGGAACCGGTCCCCACGACGTCGCCGACAAAAGCGACCTGAAAACCTTCTGAACGGAATTTTGCAATAGTCTCAATGCCGCCTGGAAAGCGGGTTTTACCCATGGCGAGGGCGTGGAGAGGGATGTCGGGACGGCTCCAGGCATCGCCGGCCGGGGAAAAATCATCGGTGTTGATCTCGCCGTCTACCTTGAAAACCTTGACCTTTATCGTCTCAGCCATGCCCGGTTTAATGGTAAACCAATACGCGTTTGACCACGACTCAAGGACCTTACCGGCATGAGTGTTAGTCTTGGCAAGCGTCGCAACCTCGTCGAACCCGTCATAGACGAGGGTAATGCGCGAAAGGGCGTGGGCCGCCTCTTCAGCCAGTTCCGGGTCATTAAGCGATCTTATCAGCGGCGCGATATTATATCCCCCCAGCATGGTACCAAGTATCTTTATCGCGTCACTTCTGGAAACGAGTGGGGAATGAACGGAGCCGTTGACGATGCGATCAAGAAACGCCGCTTTTACCTCGGCCGAATGGTCAACACCGGGAGATACCCGCTCCTTGAGAAGGTAAAGGAGGAACTCCCCTTTTCCTTCAGGCGGGTTTTCCAGAAGCCTGCATAGCTCCGAGGTCTGCTCCGGGTCAAGTGGCCTGGCTGGTATCCCCAGGGCCTTCCTTTCCGCCTCATGCTGCAGATATTTTTCGATCATTGTTCTATCCTCTTTTTATATGTTGATTTTGGATGCAAAAACAAAAAATTGAACAAACAAGGGCAACTGCATACTGCATACTGTATACAATATAAGTGAGTTTTGTCAACTTTATAAGTTTACCCAACTTGTACCAATTTTCATCCGGATTTTTAACTTATCGATTCGCATGTATTCTGTCTTCTTGAAAATTGATTGCTGCCATAGGTGCATAAATGAGCGTACAGATCCGTCCTTTCAGAAAGATTCAATTCACGGCGGCGTCTGAATTTTCGTATTTCCTGGGGAAAAGAATAGGGAGATAACGGTTATGGATATATTTCCTATGGTTACGTCGGGAAGTATCTCATACCAAGTCGCAATCAAACGATTACGTTGTTGGCATCGTCGAGGGCTCCTCAACGTACTATTAATGTACGCCTACGTCGCCCTCTCCTTGCCGCCTAGTACTCATTTTGATTGCAACTCGGTATCAATGATAAGTGGACAATAGCGATACAATAGAGAGGGGAAAAGTCAAGAAGGTCATAAGAAGTCTGAATAACTATTTTCACCTCACCAGCTTGGAAAGCTTCTTGAACTCATCACTCCCCGCAACCCGCAGAAGCTGGAACAGTGCGGTTTCGGTGGAGGTTATTACCGCGCCGGCCGCAATGGCGGCATCTATTCCCATCCGCCAGTTCTCTTTCCGACGGCTCATGACCGCGTCCTTCACCAAGTGCACATGGTATCCCGCATCCAGAAGTTCTATCACCGTCTGGAGCACACAGACGTGGGCTTCCATGCCTGTTATGACCACCTGTTTCCGCCCCAGGGCCTTTAACCTTTCCCGGAAAGAGGGCTCTCCACAGCAACTGAAAGCCATCTTCTCCAGGGCCGGTTCGGTCAGCTTCTCCTTCAGAATGCAGAGTGTATTCCCCAGCCCCTTTACATACTGCTCAGTTGCCACCATCGGCAACCCCAACTCCCGGGCAGCCGCTTGAAGGATTGAGATGTTTGTCGTCAATTTCTCCAGCACTTTTTCGTCCATGGCGCGGCAAAGCTTGTCCTGCACGTCTATAACCACTAGAACGGCATTATCCCGGTCGAGAAAGAATTTGTCCCTGATTGCTCCCATAGCAATTCTCCTTATAAAAAAATATAAGAAACGTGGATTTTTTGCAAGATCAAGGCTGTCGAGGGATTGCGTGGAGGCGTAGCAGCGCTACGTCGTACAAGGAATCCCGAAGACTTGCGCCGAGATTGCGACAATTCGTCCTGCGAATTGGACAGCGAAGGCTGCCCGCAGGGCGAGGCCGTAAGGCCGAGTCAAAAAGCTGCGTTTCCTAATCTTTCCTAAGTTCGATCCCCAGTTCCTGTATCTTCTTCCTCAAAGTATTCCTGTTGATGCCGAGGATTTCGGCCGCCCGTACCTGGTTGCCCCTGGTCTTTTCAAGAACGAAGCGAATGAGCGGCCGCTCCACCTGACCGAGAACCATGGTGTAAACATCACCGCATTCCATTTTGTCCATGTTGCTGAAGCAACTCCTGAGTTTAACGTCTACAAGCCCTTCCAATGAAAGTTCCTCGTTATGTGCCTGCCCTTCTTCACTTTGCATGCGCAGGCCGGGGAAATCGGTTGAGGTAAGTATGGGATCGGATGAAAGAATGACCGCCCTTTTGATGGTGTTTTCCAGCTCGCGCACGTTGCCGGGCCATGCATAGTTGATGAGGAGCTGGTACGCGACGCTGTCGCAGCGCTTGGCCGGCACTTCCAGCTCAACGCAGGTCTTCGCAAGGAAGTATTCCACAAGGGGTGCAACGTCTTCCGCCCGTTCCCGCAGGGGCACCATGCGGATCGGCACAACATTGAGCCGGTAATATAAGTCCTCCCGGAAGGTCTTGTGGCGAACTTTGTCTTCCAGGTCCTGGTTCGTTGCCGCCACGATCCGCAAATCAACAGAGATGTTCTGGTTGCCGCCGGTCCTGGTGATCTCCTTTTCCTGGAGGACCCGCAGGATTTTGGACTGAAGATCAAGAGGCATGTCGCCAATTTCGTCAAGAAAGATGGTGCCGCCGTTGGCCTGCTCGAACTTTCCTATCTTGCGTTCCACTGCTCCGGTGAAAGCCCCCTTTTCAAAGCCGAACAGCTCGCTTTCCAGGAGTTCCTTGGGTATCGCCGCACAGTTCAGGGCTATGAACGGTTTTCCCAACCGACGTGAATTGAAGTGGATCGCACGGGCGATCAACTCCTTGCCGGTGCCCGATTCCCCCTGGATCAGCACGGTTACGTCACTCGGGGCCACTTTTCCGATGATTTTGTAAATATCCCGCATTGCCGGGGAGTTGCCGATAATATTTTTTTCCAGCTGGTAGCGGTCTTTCAGTTCTTCCTTGAGAAGCATAACCTGTGAGGTCATTTCCTTGGCCCGGCTGGCCTTCTCCACGATGGCATCTATAACATCAAGATCGAACGGTTTCGTTATGTAGTCGTAGGCTCCCCGTTTCATTGCTTCGACGGCATTTTTCATGCTTGCCTCGGCCGTCATGATCACAATCAGGAGATCGCTCTTCATCTCACGCACCCGGTCCAGCAAGTCCAGGCCCGAAATGCCCGGCATCTTGATGTCGAGAATGGCAAGGTCGTAGCTGTCGGACTGAATCATCTTCAGAGCTGCATCACCGTCGTTAGCCAGATCTACAATAAGCCCTTTTTTGCGAAAGGCCTTGGATAGGACCCATCTCATGCTCTCTTCATCATCCGCAACAAGTATCCTGTTCAGTGGCATATGGAACTCCAATAAAATCAAACCAATTAATGATCAGGAACGTCGATTTTTCGTAATGTCCAGGCTGTCGAGGGATTACGCAGAGGCGTTCCCTCTCGATCCGCTGCAAACTTTTGCATCGCAAAAGTTGACAGCTTCCGGCTGCCCGAAGGGCGAAGCCAGAGGCCGAGTCACAAGGAATCCCGAAGACTTACGCAGAGATTACGGAAAAGCGAAGTTCCCTAATGTATCAGCGGCAGCGTTACAGTAAACGTAGTACCCTTGGTCGAGTCCGAATCAACCTTGATCATCCCCCGGTGTTCGGAGACGATTTTATTGCAAATGGCCAGACCCAATCCCGTACCCATCGGTTTAGTCGTGAAAAAGGGGGTGAAAAGGTGCTCCATCTCCTCCTTGCGTATCCCTGGTCCGTCATCGCTGATCTCAAGGGCAACCATCCGCGCCCGGCGCTCTCCCTTCTGGGTCATGCTGTAATCGGCCAATACCCGGCTGGTCACTCTGATCATCCCGGTGTCTCCAACGGCTTCCACCGCGTTTTTGATCAGATTCAGGAAGAGTTGGATCAAAAGGGCTTCATCGCCCAGCACAGGCGGAATACTTGGATCGAATTGCTGCAGAAAGGTAATCTTTTTTGTTCCTACCGCCCTTTTCTGAAGAATCAGGATTTCGCCCAGGGTCTTATGGAGATTAACTTTGGTCAGTTTCAGGCGCCGTGGCGAGGCCAGTTCCAGAAGCTCGTCCACGATCCGGTTAACCCGCTGCGCCTCCTTGAGCATTATACCGGTATAGTCGCGCAAATCGCTACCCTCCGGGAGTTCTCGCTCCAGAAGTTGCGCTGCCCCCTTGATCCCTCCAAGCGGATTCTTGATTTCATGTGCCAGGCCGGCAGCCAGAGTTCCCAGGGTGGAAAGCCGGTCCGCCTGCCGTACCGCCCGTTCCAGGTCCCTGATATTGGTCAGGTCACGCAGTACCAGTATCGTGCCAATCTGCTCACCGTCATCCTTGAGAAGCGGCGACGTGGTTACACTGACCGGTGTGACGTGGCTCCCTTTGGTAATTGCGATATTTTCATAATCAGAAATGGTCATGCCGGTCGTGGAGGTCTTATTGATCATTTCCAGAAGAGTCTCTTCCCGCGCAAAGATCTCACTGCAAAGGTGCCCCTGCGCCTGGCGTCTGGAAATGCCGGTTATCTCTTCGGCCGCCGGATTTATAAGGGTCACTGTCCTTAATTGATCAATAACTATGACACCATCGCCGACACTGTCGATGACATTGGCATAATACTCACTTAGGTTGTTACTCATATCAGTTTTCCAGGCCTTCGAAGAAATCGCGCAGTAATTGAGTAAGAGGTTCTATTCCTTCAATGATATTTACCATGTTACGGAACCTGGCCGAGCCGGAAATTCCTCGAGCATACCAACAGAGGTGCTTGCGCATCTCCAGAACGGCAACCCTTTCTCCAGCCAGTTCAACGAAAAGGTCCATGTGCCTCAAGGCAGTGGCAAGCCTCTCTTGAGGAGTGGGGCATGACGTCCCATGACCCGCAAGGATTTCCAGTGCTTCCCTGAATATCCAAGGGTATCCCAACGCCCCCCTGGCGACCATTACCCCGTCACAATTGGTCTGGCGCAGCATTGCGACAATATCCGGGGCGCTGAAAAGATCTCCGCTGCCGATAACGGGGATCCCTATATTTTGTTTAAGTTCGGTTATCTTCGACCAGTCCGCTTTCCCCTCGAACATCTGGGCCCTGCTCCGGGGGTGAAGGGTTATTGCATCGCATCCTTCAGCCTCGGCGATCCGTGCGATTTCCAGAAAACTTGGCTCGTCCTCCTGCCAACCGATCCGGATCTTGATCGTCAAAGGCAGGAAAGTGGCCTTACGCACACTGCCGATGATTTCCCTCACCCTTTCCGGTTCACGCAAAAGAGCGCTTCCTGCGCCGCAGTTGACAACCTTCCTTACAGGACATCCCATGTTTATATCGATCAGATCGCAATCACCTTCGATGATCCGCGCGGCTTCAGCGAGTTGAAGCGGGTCATCACCGAAAAGCTGAACGCCAAGCGGGCGGTCGTCCGGAGAACTTTGCAAAAGTTCGAAGCTCTTCCTGGCATCCCGAACCAGACCGTTTACGCTGACCATCTCGGTGAAACAGAGACTTGCCCCGCACTCTCTTGACAGAATACGCATCGGGAGGTTGGTGATCCCCGCCATGGGGGCCAGCATCAGGTTATTCTTCAAGGTCAATGAGCCAATTGTGAGACATTTGAGCATCGGATTTATATCTTAGGAAAGGACGTAATGCCTATTTTTTAGGCATCTTAACAAATGCAAAGAAAAAAGCAAGGTAATTATTGGTGATAAAAAATAAAGCCCGGTGTTGTGGTGATTGACATTTATCCCGGCGAAGGTTATATAAACTTAAAACTGAAATTGAACGCGGATCAATGCGGATATAAACAGGATTAGCGCAGATAAAACCTTGTACCGAGTTGCAATCAAAATGAGTACTAGGCGGCGAGGAGGGGGCGACGCAGGCGTACTTGAATAGTACGTTGAGGAGTCCCCGACGATGCCAACAACGTAATCGTTTGATTGCGA
>Ga0181533_1000907_pt1 | contig 39337 bp, 30 predicted proteins | sample PEATcosm2014_Bin_45_FD_119772 | JGI IMG/M metagenome (GOLD analysis project Ga0181533, IMG submission 119772) | Peatland microbial communities from MTU Mesocosm Facility, Houghton, MI, USA - PEATcosm2014_Bin11_60_metaG | ecosystem: Environmental > Terrestrial > Soil > Wetlands > Peat | place...
CGGTAACCCGACGAGCATCAGCGACCACATGTACCGTGGTGCAGGATTCAACATGACGATCTACAGCATCGACTGGCAAAGACCAACGATAGCACGCAACTGGCTCTACGGCCAATGGGGCGTAGGACCCGACATTGTGAGCTGTCAAACTGGTGTGTGCAAGAGCCCCCTCGGAGCGGTTGAATCACCGCAATCAGGCCAACTACCCTTCACCTGGGGTGAAGGATACACGGTTTTGGGAGCAGCAGTCGGCGGAACAGGCTTAGGAGCCTGCACCGCTAACGAACCGGGCCTTGTCGGCAAGGTCACACCCTTCTGCGGACCCTTCAGCACCAACCCCAACCTACCAGTTGGGTGGGCTGCGATGGTCGGGCAGGAGATTGATGTGGGTATCTACAATAACGGTACCCTCATTGCTTCCCTCGGCGACACCCCAACACAATTCGCAATGGGTGACACAACCCCGAGCAGCTGCCTCTTCCAGAACGACACCACATCCTTCGTTACGGCTTGTGGTGGAGGCTGGAACCCGCAGGGAGTTAACGTGCTCGGCACAGCGAACACTTTCCAGTACAATGCTAACGGTGCCTTCTTCGGCACAGAAATCTGGAACAATGGTGAGGTTGGAGGCACCACTGGCGGCATCTACATCACCATGACGGCCACGACCCTCTTCGGCCCAGTAACAGTACCCACTACGCTAGTACCCGGCACCGTAAACGCCCTCTACCAACAAGGAGCGAACGCTTGGTTCGCGTCCGCCATACCCGCCAATCTACCGTACAATTTCCGCGCCTACACCTACGGCTACGTACAAGACCAGGACTTCTCTGCTTGGGCCTCTACAGGCCAAGTGGCTGATGTGAGAATTAACTTGGTGATCGGCGTGAATGTCACGTTGGATGTTCTCTTCAAGAAGGAGAGCATCCTCTCACCGACCGCCATGAACATGTCCGCAAGAGTGCGGCTGTTCAACGATAATGGCTACTTGGTGGCTGAGTGGATGAGCAGCGAAGGCACATACGTACCCGCCACCGGTTTCGCAACAGCCGCAAGCGGGCAAACAGCATACCCATTCAACAACGAAGGCGCCCCCACCGTCGACAACATCGGACTGATCGGTGCTTCCGGTACCACGTTCACTGTTCCGAACGGCGCAGTCCCCTTCCCAGGCAGTACCGCACTCTGCCCTGGCTGTGGGAACGGGTACAACTACCTGCCAGGAGGCGTGACTAAACTCCACGTCCAAATGGCTGGTTTACCGCAAGTACCCCCATCGGGACAAAATGCTGATCCCACCGCAATCTTCGAAAACAAGGAAACCTACTTCCAGGACCCAGTCCTACTACCAGGTGGCTGGGGAATGGGAGAAGAATTCTATGCGAACCCGGGAACCAGCTGGACGAATGCAGGATACTTCCCGAACACAGGCATACTAGGGGCGTCGGATTACCAGGGCGGATGGACCGCTGAGGTCGACTTCGTCCCATGGTACGCCAACAACACAGGCACACCAGAAGCAGCCTCCGGTTACGGAGCCACATGCGTGGTTCCGTCACACGTCTGCCAACTAGGCAGCGAACAACCTTCAGTAGCACTGCCTGTAGCATTAGGCGGCTTACCACCCTTCCCACAATACTATCCACCAAGCGCAGTAGGAGAACTACTTGCCGGTGAATCATTCCACATAGTTCCAGGAACCACAGCAACGTCAGGCATCAGCCTAACCGAAGACCTCGCCCAAGGCGTAGGTGCAGGTGCAGGCTGGCCAGCAGCGGGCTGGAGCGTCGGCCACTCGATGGCCGCGAACCTCCTCGGCCCGTACTCGCAGGAAGGTGTCTGGCAGATTAGCGGAGCCCACAACAGCGGTGAAGCAAGCGCCATATTCGAAGTAGACCTGAACGGCTTCGTTTCTGGCCAAATCGTCGGCTTCACCTATGCTGGAGACTTCCGCACAATCAGCTGGGGCTCGGTCGTCGTGGTCGGCGCCAGTGGAGCAACCTTGGCGCAAGGCTACTCGATCGATGGCTTGGTAGGAGCCTACCTACCACCCGGTAACTACAAGTTCACCGTCAGCGTCCCAGGCTACGCGCCTCAAACCATTGCCTACTCCGTCACAAGCGGACAATCAGGCACTGGAGTGAACGTGTACCTGGAACAAAGCCAAATCCCCGTACCAGAATTCAGCACAGTAGCGGTTGTCGCGTTCTCAGCGTTAGCAGCATCACTATACCTACTCAAACGAAGACGCAAGTAAGCGTCCGAGCGCCTCAAAGCGCTCGTACCCTCTTTTCTTTTTCCCAATAAAACAAGGACGCCCCCTAAACAATTTCTCCGCATCTTCAGGCACGGTTGAAAAGTAAATAGACCAAACATATCGTGGTGGAACAGATTCGCATTTTCCTAAGACGCAATCTTGAGGCATCGCCTCCTGAGCTACGCTCAGCCCAACTGTCATGTATTGTAGGTGATGTTGTAGTAGCCCTTGTCAAAGCAGGCGGGAAAACCCACATCCTTTAAGAAACCTGTGGAATTCTCTAGTCATCCGAGGCGTGTTGATGACTCACACTCGGGACTAATGTTCTGGGGATTATAAATGAGCCCGCTGCATCATGGGCAAGCAGCCCATGAGTCCGTTTAGCAATGTCCCATGCGCGATTCACGTCCGCATCAACCCTGAGTCCGCTGTTCTGGCATGAGCATCTTCCGGCGGCACGCTGTCCCCTCACGCTCACGTGATCAATATGGCCACCGGGAAGAGGTCTGTAGGAGTGGAGTTGGGTGTGCTTGTAGCGGTCTGAGTCGACACGAGAATCTCGGTGCTTTGAAGCGTATACATGCTAGTGGTCATATAGGTTGAGAGAGAGGTACTTTCCACGGTGCTGTAGGCCTGTGCTGTAAAGTGAATGTGCCCACCATAGAATGATCCTGATAGGAATAGGAACATATAGCGACCGCTCTCCGGCACATGCCAATTTAAATCGCCTGCGGGTCCGAATACGTACACGTCCCAAGCCCAGTTGCCGATTACGCAACCGGAATAGCTGAAGCGCCGGAACTGAGCCGAATCTAGAACATAGAAACCTACAGACCTTCCTTGCTCTGTTGTAAATTGCCCCTTGATTTCCTGTCCAGCAGTTGCGTTAAAAACGAAATAGTCGTAGTATAGGCAAGGGACGTCCCAGTACGGTCCTACTAGATGCGTGTTCATTTGCCAGAGCGAGAAGGTGTCGGTCAGGTTGTCGTAATCATATGGCCATAACGCGTAATGTATCAGCTCTTGTGTGGTGGTTGTGCTTTGAATCGTGGAGTACGTTGTGATTACTGTGCTCGATGTAACGTTGCGTGTGCTTGTTAAAGTTGTGAGAGCCTGACTAGTCGTTTCTGGACCGTTGAACAAGAGAAGAACTGAGGATACGAGAAGCAGACTGAGCAGGATTCTAAGGTTTCCCAAGCTTCACAGATACCGACTTACCTTGGAATCTCTTGGATATATGTTGCTTCCCTCGCAAGCATGGGTTGTGTGTGACTTTATCCATGTGAATTGATTGTAAGGCTAACTTATTGCGCTGGACAACCACCGCTTTTGTTTAGTGGATGCGTGTTATCAGTTCGCTTAACTGTGCCTTGATTAACAGGAGTAGGAAGGCGTCCTCTTGGAGGTGGTTAAATCCTGGTTACCCACGAACCTCCTTCAGCCATGCGTGAATGAAGCGTTGAAGCAGATTGACGCCGGTCCGCCCGATCACAGGTACATGTTCGGTTTAGATCTCGGTAAGATACATGACTCAACCGTGCTGGTTCTGAATAGAGCCGATCCCTGAGCAGCTCACCTAAGAACTCCCCTTGAGGGTGGGTGGCTGCTTGGCTATTCCCAACATTCCTACGTTCGCTAACGAAAGCTAGCTGTCGGAGAGTGGATGGCTTTTGAGGGTCGAAACAGGCCAGTGGGTTTTTGTTATACGTTGTGTATAGCACCAATGATGAGCAAATGACTGTTATCCCAATAAGGTTGACTAAGAAAGATGCGAGGAAGCTGGATCTTCTCGTGAAGTTAGGAATCTACGAAAACAGGTCAGAAGCGATAAGGGGAATCCTGCACGCTGAGGCAGACACCCGGATAGCCAACTACATGCTAAACGAGAGAGTACTGCGAGCGCTGGACCAACTTTTGGAATATGATCGAAGGAGGGCTAAGAGTCCGATCTACATTCAGACGAAGAAAACGGCAGCCGAGCTAGTCGCAGAAGGGAGAAAGTGATGGCAACTTACTTGGACACAAGCGTGATTTTGACGAGATATGTGCCCTCGGACCCAAAATCTCAGGCAGTTGACAGCTTCTTCAAGAAATCACGTGAAGCAAGATATTGCTCAGAGATATCGGTCTTGGAACTATATTGTGTCTTCTCCAGATTGATCAGAACAGACATGATCAAGGCTCTTGAACGAGTAACGGATCTCGAAAATCTTGCCACTGATGAGAAAATTAGGGTTGCCGTGGAACACGCGATTCGGAGTTGGCAAGTTAGGGTGGTTGGGACCGAGAGATCGCTTGTCAAGCTTCCTGTAGGTAGGCAGATGCTCGAGATCGGACATGAACTATTTGAAGCCATTCGAGTTTCATCGAAGCTCGGACTCAAAACACTAGATACACTTCACTTGGCCTATGCCTCCACTATAAGCGAACTCGACCCAGATCTGACAACATTCACGACTGTAGACAAAGAGATCATTTCGCGGGGGAAGGAAATTGAGAACGAGATTGGCATCAAGGTATTGGAGCCGGCTGCAGAACGGTAGTTTAGTTACCAAATTGAGAATGGGTCTGTTTTTCTATTTCTTCATGGCGACAAGGAGAGAGAAAGATTTCACTCTGAGCTCAAGTGGCTCATTGCGCAGAACAAAGTTCTTTGGGAGAGCCTGGTTTCTACTGAAAAGTGGACGGATGCCGGTTTTCTCTAGCCTAGCCCGGGCGTACCGCATCCGATGGAGTACGTCATCCAGCGTCAGTTGCTGGTTTTCGCTATCTGTTATTCAACGGTGAGCGATCTGATCGAGTCGGAGAAGATCCCTTCAACTGAAAGATGCCGGCAACCTGTTCTTGAAAGCGCAGTTCGGTTTTCAGAGCTTACCGTGAAAGGTTACGGTAGGGAGGAGGGTGAGGCTCTTCGCTACGGCCGTAAACTGGTTTCTGCTTCGGCGCCGAACGTAGTGGGTCTGTGATTTCTGTTCGGTGCTTTACATCGGAGAGTACTCTCTGCCGAGTAGTTGCATTGCAATGACTATCTTCTGCGCGCTTCTTGTTCCTTCAGCTATGACGAATTGTCTTACGAAGCGGAAGACTTGTTGGATGTCGTACTCTGTTGTCGTTCCGAGTCCACCGTACCATTCGAGAACGTCACTTACGGCTCTCATGCAATGCTCGGAAGCGGCGAGCTTTGCGATTGACGCGGCAGTCATGGCATCGTAGAATGAGGCTTTCCCCTTGTGGTATTGGTCAACCAACCATGCGGCGCGGTAGGTGAGCCATTTGCATGCTTGAACGTTTGCGTAGTCTTCGGCTAGTTCAAATTGCATACCCTCATGGGCGGCGACTGCTTTACCGAAGGCTTTCCTTTGTTTGATGTACTGAATGCCATTCTCGATTGCAGCGTCGGCTGCGGCTACTATGCCCATAGTCGTTGGGACTCGAGCGTGAACGAATGATTCGTAGGTCATTTGGTATCCGGTGCCCTCGAATCCGACGAGGTAACGTTCTGGGACGGGTGTATTCTCGTAGCGGACTCCGCCAATGTCTACTCCCATTCCAGTATAGGTCGAAGTGGTAATGCCTTTTGAGTTCGAGGGAATGTAGAGTAGGCTCATGCCTTTACTTCCCAACTCGGGTCGCGTTTTTACTGAGGTGATGAATCCGCCCCCGTACTTGACGACTTCTGGTACGCCAGTAAGAAATGCCTTCTCGCCGTTGACTATGTACTGTGTTTCAGTTTTTTTCGCGGTGGTCGTTATGGCTGTGAAATCGGTTCCGCAACTTGGTTCAGTGGAGTGGAGTGGAGTCATCCACCCATCCTTCACGACTCTGGGAAGAACTTCATCTTTCAATTCCGCGGAACCGTAAACTGAGAGTAGGCGTGCGCATGTAGCTCCGTAAATTGCTGGTAGGCTAGCGAATCCGCTGGGGTCGCCGCGCGTCATCTCTTCGACTGCGATAATGAATGTGACGTAGTCGGAGTTGGATCCTCCAAATTCCGGGGGAAGAAGAAGGCCGAACAGGCCCGCGTCTTTGAAAGCTTTATGCACTTCGGGGGTGAGAACCCTTGCTTGAGTCAATTCTTTTGTTCTTGGAGCCACTGCTTTAGTCATTAGTTCGCGAATGGTTCTTCGGAAGAGATCTTGCTCTTCGGTGAATGTGAAATCTAATGTCATTACTTAACCTCCTACTTTCCCTTAAATTCCGGTTTCCTCTTTGACATCAACGCGGAGATGCCTTCCATGACATCCTTGGTGGAGAGGGTTATCCCAAAGGCGGCTGCTTCCAATTTCAACCCTATATCCAAGGGCACCTGGGTTCCGAAATTTAACGTTTCCTTTGCCAATTTTAGAGCGACGGGGGGGCCATCTGCTAGTCTCTTTGCAAGAGCAAGTGTTTCCTCATGCAGCTTTGCCTTCGGAACCACCTTATTCACTAATCCGATTTTAGCGGCTTCTTCAGCTGAAATGCGGTCTCCGAGCATGATCATTTGTTTCGCCCTCGCCAATCCGACGAGTCGGACGAGTCGTTGTGTGCCTCCCCAACCGGGAATAAGCCCGAGGTTTATTTCAGGTTGACCTAACTGAGCATCTTCGGATGCTATCCGAAAATCGCAGGCGGACGCCATCTCTAATCCTCCACCTAACGCGTAGCCATTCAAGGAGGCTATGACTGGTTTGCTGATTCTTTCAAGTCGGGTGTAGAGCGCTTGTCCTTTGGAGGAGGCTTCTACGGCGGTGGCGGGCGTTACCCCTGTGAATGCGGTGACGTCTGCACCAGCGCTAAATGCCTTCTCGCCGGTTCCTGTTATGACAATGCATTTGATTTCTTTGTCTGCTTCAAAATCGTTTAGGGCTAAGTTCATCTCATCGATCATGTCGGTTGTGAGCGTGTTGAGTCTGTGGGGTCTGTTCAGCGTTAGCCAGCCGACACCTTCTTCCTTCTTTAGGATGATTGATTCATAATGTTTCGTTTCACTCATCTATTGACACTCTCAAAATCGAAATAAAGCCTACACAAGAAGTATATGAAAACCGTGAATATAGAGTACTTAGGGCATGAACTCGGCGCGCGGTCGACTCGGGCTTGGAGACAGCCAAAGTTAGGCGTAGCTGTAGAATCCGTGTTTGCTCTTCCGGCCGGTCCAACCTTTGCTCACGTAGTCCTCGAGCAACGGACAAGGTTTGTAGCTGAGCTCGTTGTTCTTGGCCTGTAGTTCTTTGAGTTTTGTAACCACGGTGTCTAACCCTAGTCTATCGCCGAGTTCGCAGGGACCCGATGGCCAGCCAGCCCCGAACTTCATACCCGTATCAATGTCTTCCGGAACCGCTACGCCTTCATGAACCAACCAAGCCGCCCCGTTGACCGCCGTAACGTAGATTCGGTCAACGTCAAACTCGTCCGCGAGTTCGAATGGGATTCTTGGTCGGCCTGTTTTCCAGTTGTAGAATCCTTCGCCAGACTTTTGTCCCAGCTTGCCAGCTTTCACCATGGGTTCCACGACCGGCGGGGTCTTCACTCGGTCCGCGTATTGTGAAGCCATCTGTTTTGAGGCGCTGTCGATTATATCGAGCCCGACATAGTCGGCGAGTTCGAAGATGCCCATTGGGAAACCTGCTTTGTACTTGACTGCTGAATCTATCTGGTCCCTAGTTGCTTCTCCTCGATGCAATGCCCAGAACGCTTCGTTAAACACGTAGCCGAGCACGCTGTTTACAACGAACCCGCGCACATCCTTCTTCACGAGGATGGGTGTCTTGCCGAGTTTCTTGGCCAGGTTGAGTGTAGTCTGCGCGGTTTGATCGCTCGTGGCGGCGCCCTTGACAACTTCTACGAGCGGCATCAGTTGTGGTGGGTTGAAGAAGTGCATTCCAACTACTCTGTCCGCCCGTTTTGTTCCTGAGCCTAGGGCTGTTATGCTGAGGGTGGAAGTGTTCGAGGCCAGTATCGTGTCTGGTGGTGCATGTGCATCTATTTCGGAGAAAATCTTCTTCTTTAGCGCCAAATCCTCCGGGGTCGCTTCGATGACGAAGTCAGCGTTGGATACCGTTTTGGCGTAACCATCAACCAATTTGAGTCTCGCGAGGGCAGCGTCCATCTCCTCTTGGCTTATGGTTCGCTTCTCAACAAACTTTTGCAGACTCCACTTAACTCGATCGTACCCCTTCTGCATGAACTCGCGGTTAATGTCAGTCATTGAAACTCCTAGGCCAGACATCACTAGTACTTGGGCGATGCCGTGGCCCATGGATCCGGCTCCGATCACCGCGACTTGCGTTATCTCTTTTCCAGGCAAATCTGATTTTCACCTTTTCATTAGTCCAAATGGAAGGTTATTTAATTAATGTGAAGCCGTAGGTTGGTCCTTCTTCGGACTTGGTTGCTGCAAGCTTCACTCTTGCGCCAACCTTGGCGTCGCCCAGTTTGATGCCTGTCAGCCATGCCAAGACTTTGACGCCTGAATCCATCTTGGCAACGGCGACCGTGTAGGTTGGGTGACTTTGGAAGCTTGGTGGTCGGATTACGATGTGCGTGAATGTTTCGATCGTTCCTTCCCCTTGGATGTCGACCCATTCGAATCCGGAGGTGAGGCAGCGTGAGCAATCAGCCACAGGAGGGAAAGTAATGCGTCCACACTTACTGCATTTTGACGCATACACCTTGCCTTTCTCAAGGCCATTCCAGAACTCTACGAGTCTCTCAGTTGGGATTTCAAAGATGAAAGTGATTGGCCTTGACTTGAGTCTTGTTACGGGAGGACTAAGCGCCATTTTCTTTCAACTCCTAAGAATCGTCACGTAGCAATAATGTCCTGTGCCGCCGACATTGTGCGCGAGGGCTAAACCGTTCTTTATTGGTGCCTGGACCTTTCCTGCTTGTTTTCGGAGTTGGCGTGTTAATCCGACCATCATTGAGACGCCTGTTGCGCCGATCGGGTGACCTTTCGCTTTGAGTCCGCCATCGACATTGACGGGGATCTTCCCGCCAATCTCCGTTTGCCCTTCATCAATCATCTTTCCTGCTTCGCCTTTCTTGCAGAATCCTAGATCCTCGTAGGCTAGGAGTTCGGCTATCGTAAAACAGTCGTGGACGTCGGCGACGTCGATCTGATCGGGCCCGACGTTTGCTTTCTTGAAAGCGTTCTTCGACGCAATTACCGTAGCGAGAAGGCTCGCGTATTCAACACGTTTGCTCACGTTCGCCGTGTCCGATGACATTCCAATAGCTTCAATCCACACTGGGCTGTCGGTTAAGGACTTGGCTTTCTCTTCTGAGGCTAGGATTAGTGCCGCGGCGCCGTCACTCATTGGGCAGCAATCGTACAGTTTGAGCGGCCACGCGACCATACGCGACGATAAGACATCGTCAATCTGTATAGCTCGTTGAAGATGAGCGTTAGGGTTCATGGCCCCATACTTATGGTTCTTGACCGCCACCTCGGCGAGTTGCTTTTCGGTTGTTCCATATTTCTTCATGTGCTGCGTAGCGTGAAGCGCATAGTATCCGGGGAAGGTCATTCCGAAATTGTGGAACTCCCACGTGTAGTAGCCTGCCCGGCCTATCAGCTCGACCCCTGTTAGCGTATCTACCTCAGACATCTTCTCGATGCCTACGGCCATCGCGACATCGCTCTGGCCGCTCGCGATCGTGTGGAAGGCTGTTGCTACAGCAGCGCTTCCGGAGGCGCATGCTGCCTCACACCTCACTAAACCCTTCCCGCTTAACCCTAAGTATTCAGAGACTACCACTGCTGGCAGGAACTCCTCGTACCAACCGCCCGCTGTTCCAACACTCAGAAAGTCAATATCTTTCGGGGTCAGATTCGCGTCTTCAAACGCCGGCTTGGCCGCTTCAAATCCCAGTTCAGGTAGGTTCACGTCACGCCTGACACCGAATTTCGAATGACCTACACCGACTATTGCTACACGCTTCAAACATACTTCTCTCCATGATTCGGTTAGGCCATCGTTCGTGCTTGTTCTTTAAGCTCTCGTCTGAGTACCTTGCCTGCAGCTGTCTTGGGAAGTTCACTCTTGAACTCCACAAACTTAGGGGCCTTGTACGAGGCCATCTTTTCCTTGCAGAAGCTCGTAATCTCCTCTGCCCTAACCTTACCTTCATAACCCGGCTTTAGAACAACAAAGGCCGTCACAGCCTCTCCGCTTCTTGGGTCGGACGTTCCGACGACGGCCGCCTCTTTTACTGCGGGATGTTCGTATAGCCTCTCCTCAACTTCCCTAGGCCAGACCTTGTACCCGGACACGTCGATCATATCCTTCTTCCGGTCAACGATCCGGAAGTACCCATCCGGATCCATGGTCGCTACGTCACCAGAGTAGAACCATCCATCGCGAAGCGCCGTCTTATTTTCATCAGGCTTTTCCCAATAGCCCATCATAACCTGCGGACCGCGCATCACTAGCTCTCCAGCTTCGCCGGTGGCAAGCTCACGTGTTCCAGTTTCCATGTCCACAACCTTAGCCTCCGTGTCTGGGAATGGTATTCCGATGGAACCGATGCGGTTCTTCGCGGGGTCATCTAGTGGATTGCAATGCGTAACTGGACTAGTTTCCGTCAATCCGTACCCCTCAACCAACCGTCCGCCGCTGAGGGCCTCAAACTTCTTCTGAACCTCAACTGGAAGCGCTGACGCTCCTGAAATACAGAGTCGAACTGAACGAAGGTTACGTTTCTGAATGTCGGGTTGGTTGATGATGGCGTTGTAGAGGGTTGGTACTCCACAGAAAATCGTTGGTTTCTGTTTTTCAATTGTTTTCAGGACGGCTGGGATGTCTCGTGCGTCGGGGACGAGGATCATCGTTGACTTAGTGTAGATTGGTGAGTTCAGAGCAGTAGTCATGCCGAAAATGTGGAAGAATGGTAATGCGGATAAGTGCACGTCTTCACCCGGCCGCAATTGGCCCCATTCCTTAACCTGCACAACGTTGACCACTAAGTTGTAGTGGGTCAACATTGCTCCTTTTGGAATCCCAGTCGTGCCACCCGTGTACTGTAGAAGTGCAATGTCCTTCTTCGGATTAATCTCAACAGGTCTTGGTTGTCCGTGATACTTCGCAAGGAGCGTCTTCATGTCCTTCGCGCCAGGGCAGGCATAGGATTTGACACCCTTCAATGGTGAAAGCAGTCTCAGAATTGGAGGGAGGTAGTCGCGAACGCTTGTTGTGATGACTTCAGTAAGCTCAGTTTTGCCTTTCACTGCCTGCACATAAGGATACAGCGCGTCCCAGGCTACGAGAACTTTCGCTCCGGAGTCAGCTAGGATATGACCAATTTCCGTTTCCTTGTAAATTGGGCTTAAGGCGACACAAATCGCACCAATCCTCAGTGCACCATAGTATGCGATTACGAACTGCGGAATGTTCGGGAGATAGATTCCGACACGATCCCCCTTCTTGATCCCAAGATCTTGAAGGGCCTCACCAAACCTGTCTACTAAGCTATCGAGTTCCCTGAAAGTCAGTCGAGTACCAAAGTAAATTATGGCAACCCGGTCAGGGCATTCCGTCGCAGACTTGCGAAGGACTTCTCCCATGGAAATCTCTGGGTACTGGATTGATTGCGAAAGCCCCTTAGGCCAGCTGCTGAACCAAGGTTTCTCCAAGAAAATCACACTCATCCCTATGTAGATTAGAATATATTACTGTCGGCGCGTCCCACCACCCAGGAAGCCTGGGCCGTTATGGTTACGAGGACTGAAAACGGCGGGCGCAATTAGTTATCCGAGAAGATTCTTCATGAAGATGAAAGAGATCCAGTTTCACTCAGGAAACTTGCTCCTTCGCGGGGAACTCTACCTGCCCGATCGATTGCCCTCACCGGCCATTCTAGTGTGCCACGCAATGGACAGGCAAGGGTTTAGGTGGCTTTCCCTCTACAGGATGTTCGCCCGGCAAGCTGCAGAGAGAGGATTCGCATGCTTGCTGTTCGATTTTCGCGGTTGCGGGATCAGTGAGGGAGGATTCGACTACGGGTGGGGTGAGCAGCGGGATGCTAAGGCTGCCTTTGAATTTCTTCTCACACAAACTCAAGTTGATGCCGCAAGCGCTTTCGTGGTGGGCAGAAGCTTGGGTGGAACTATCGCGCTCTACTCTCTAGTCGACGACTCAAGGGTGAAAGGCTATGCTCTCTGGGCAACGCCGCCGGACCACGACCAGAACATCAAGAGCTTCATTGAGAGAACGTGGGGAAAGTTGGGCTATGCTTTCTTTCTCCTTCTCTCCCACGCAGATCGGTTTTATAATGTTACGCGTGTGATGAAGTTTGATTTGTTCGGACTCAACCTGCGTCCCAAGGATGTGCGCCGAAAGCTTATGGCGCTAAGTGGCGCACGGCTGATTTCGAGAAAGAGCCACCCGCCCATCCTACTGCTCATAGGAGAAGAGGATGATTTTGTAAGCCTCTCCGAAGCAAAGAGCTACCAGAAATCCATTCCGGGAAGAAACCGATTGATTATCTTGCCCGAAACAGGTCACACCTTCAAGGGAGCGGAGGAAAAAGTCGCATCTATCACGCTAGACTGGTTCGAGGAGTTGCTCAGTTCACGGCGGTAAGGAGCTATGGGCAGTCCTTGGCGTAACTCTCTCCTAGGTGTTGGGCGCTTTCGAGTCCAGAGAAGCCCCAACGAGACCATGCGGCATCTTAGATTGATGAAAAACCCACGTCTGCGATCGAAACTCTTATTGTCACAATTGACTTGCGTACGTACGCCAGCAGTTCCGCGCGGCTTTGGTAATTGAGGAGAACGTCACCTTGAAGCTCCACACGATGCTCCAAAAATCAATTGAGAGAGTGTTCTTTAGAGGTAAGTCAACCAAATCAAGCGTGTATTTGGCGTACGCAATCGGCAACCTCATTCTGATGCTCTTTCTGTTCTACATTCTGCTCAACAATATCGCGTACGATTGGACGGGGAGCCTGTACCCGGTCGGCTCCGGCTTTCGCTTGGACTTTCTTACTGGAGGTTTGGAGGACGCGATCCCATTTGTTCCCCAGATGGTGATCTTCTATGTGTATTTGTTCTACCCGATGGTCATTCTAACGATGCTCTACTTCGCCTTCGTCGACTACAAGAGAGGCTACGCCCTGGGTTGGTCGCTGGTCATCATAAATGCTATAGCCGCGGTGTTCTACGTCTTCTTCCCTGTCTCTGTATACTGGTGGCACCAAGAATTTCTTGCCCACCCTATTGTGGGCAATTTCTGGGCGACTGAAACGTACAATGTCTGGGCGGGTGACACAACTTTTAATTGCTTTCCCAGCCTGCATGCCGCGGTTTCTGTCATCTGCTTCTACACATGGTACCAATACAGTAAGGTGAAGGCGCTAGGTGCTACCAAAATATTGGCAATCGTGTCGTTTGTGATTACAGTCGGTGTCATTCTCTCCACTCTTTTCCTCAAGCAACACTACGTTGCAGATGAGATTGCCGGGATCGTGCTCGCCTTGGGTGTTGGCGCACCTCTGTTCAGGTATTTCTGGAAACCCCTCAAGCCAGCCGAGTCAGGAAACGCACCAGTAACCAGAATGGCATAATCCTCCGGTACGAGGTTGAGGTAGCCGCCGTAACCTCGAGGGATTATGCTTGTTGTCGTCCAGCAGAGCTGGACGCATCCGCCTTTGAAATTGTTGTGGGCTGTTGTTCCTTTGATTTGAAATGCTTGAGTATCTCATCCATGCAGTGGAATGAAGAGCTCAGTTTATTGATGTCGCAGAAGAATGTCGCATTCCATAAGACGACATGCTGCAGTCCTGCCTCCTCGTACGCTTCTAGTTTCTTAACTATTTGATCAGGCGACCCGAACATGACCGTTTTCTCACAGACCTCTCTTGGCACCTTTCTAAGAGCAGCAAGCGCTTCATCTCGAGACAGGCGGTTTGGAATGTAGTCACGCAACCCGTAGAATCCGCGGCCAAGCGGGTGCTCGTATCCGTCTTCCTCGTATATTTCTGATGGGGCTATGAGTGCAATCGATCTAGCGAAAGCGGAATCAAGCAGCTTCTCGCACTCCGCTTTATCGGCGTCCGTGATCAGCCACGTCCACATACCGCGCGTTATCTTCTGCGGATCTCTGCCAGAAGTCAGAGAAGCCTTCTCAACAATGGACCATCTTTTGCGATATTCTTCCAAAGATAGGATGGTTGGAAGCCAACCGTCAGCCATTCTGCCCGTAACTCCAAGCATCTTCGGTGCTTGTCCAGCTATCCAAATCGGCGGGGGAGATTTGCCGTAAGGCGGGAGGTAGAAGGTTGCACGGTTCAGCTTCCAGTACTTTCCATCAAAACTCACGCTTTTGCCTCGGCACTCCCAGAGGAGCCTGATTACCTTGACAGCTTCCTCCACACGGTCTGCCGGCCTGTCGAACGATGCACCATAAGGTATTAGGTTCTCTCCCTCACCTGCCCCAACGCCCAAAATAAAGCGTCCCTCCGTGATATGGTCCAGTGTCAGTGCAGTCTGGGCTATGATGGCGGGGTGTCTCCTGATAGTATCCATTACAGCAATGCCAAGGGTTAAGCGGTGAGTTGAGTCAGCAACTGCTGCTATTGTGGAGGTGGGCTCCAGGAAGAGGTGAGGACTGGGCATCATTGCGGACAGGGGGAAGAGATCCGTGGTCCAAATCGAGTCCGGAATCCAACCCATGAGGTGATCTGGCCACCACATTGAATCATAGCCCTTCTGTTCGTTCTTTCTAGCCTGCTCAACTGCATTCCTAATTGGAGGAATGGTGACGCCGGGAGAGCCGATCATTAACCTGGACATACTTTCTCATTCAATCCTGAATCTTTCATTATGCGCGTGGAGTGTGTTAAGCTATGGCGTCCTCAATCAACTTGAATTACGGTAAGGCGTCGTAATTACGATAACGCCGCATCAGACTAGCGGGAGATCGAAACAATAACAAAATGGAGCGATTCAACGGAAAACTTAGGAAACGAGAGAAGGTTACGCGAACTCTCAAATGTTAGCGTTTAAGTTGCAGACATGCAAGTTCAGGTGAAGAGATATGCAAGGAGAGTTTAAGGGGCATGCAAACCTTTATTACATACGCCATACTATAGTGCGTTCATAATCAAAAGGAGTGAAAAGAACAATGATAGGACATGTAATCATGCACGGGGCACAATATACTTACTTCTTGCTACAGCAAGGAAACGTACTCTCACGCTTTCTAGCTTGAGTAGGTAACCCGTAACGAAAGGGCGCGTCGCCCTCTCCATAATTTCTTTTCTGCGTTTTTTGCACCATGATAACCACGTACCATAGACCATAAACTATCATTTCTGTTGAAGGGTCGAAACTCAGGCCTCACTGGACGCGAAGGATTCCTTCGTTATCAACCGAACGGTAACAGCCCATAGAACTCGCGCTATCAACCGTAGAGATATCGTTACCTCTTCGCGTAGCGATAAGGCGGAGCTAGGAAAGCGCACCAAACGGTTTGCCGCGCTTTCCAGCACTAAACGGCAATGACGTGTTACCTGAATTACGGATCGCGCTGGTAGGAGGGTTGCAGGGTAGGCCGGGCCGTTCCAGAGAAGGGTCTTGCCATAGACTACGAGTGTCTGCGTTGTCGGTTCAGGCGCGGCCGGAAGTGTCATTGCTTATGAGCTGATACGAGGAGGTAAACATGTGGTCGTCGCTTGTCTGCAAAATGCATTAGCAGGGTCTAAGGGTACTAGAATTTTTGAGTGGCCTCCATATTCAGAGGCGGGAGGTCATCAGGGCTTATCTTGAGCTCAAGTAGTCGAGGAGTATCTGCCTGCTCCAGTATGAAGTCAACCGCACCCTCTATCTCGGAATCACTTCTAATTACCATCCCCTTAATCCCAAACGCTTCAGCAATCTTCAGTGTGTTCGGGTTTGTGTGAAGTGTTCCTATGACTCTTCCCATCTTCTGGATTTTCTGCCTCATGTAGAGAACTCGGTAGGAGTTGTCGTTCACAACGACCACCTTTGCTCCGACCTTCTCCCGAACCGCCGTTTCAAGGTCATGCATAGTCATCAAGAATTCGCCGTCCCCTATGATAGCGATCACCTCCCTTTCTGGTTGGGCAAGTTTCGCCCCGAGCGCTGCTGGTAGAGCGAATCCCATCGCTCCGAGGTTGGTTGCAGCAAGGAAGCTGCCTTGCACCTTGATCTTCAAGAAGTCGTAAACGTATAGGATGTGGAGCCCCTGGCCTGCAGTGATAAGAGCGTTCCTCGGCATCTTCGTGTCGAGCGCTTCGAGGAATCTTGAAGGGTTAACGAAATCAGCATATTTCCGTTTAATCGCTTCATTCAGGAGAATCTTCCAAACTTCACGTTTCTCGTCTATGAAGCGGAGCCACGATGGGTCGGGTGTGTAGTTCAGGTCCTGTTCCGCTAGGGACTCTAGGAAAGACGCGCCGTCGCATTTGAGATGCAGGGTGTATGGAACAGGCTTCGCATCCCAGAGTGGGTCGAGGTCGACAACCACTACCTCGCCTTTGGGCGTAAGGTTGTAGCCGTAGGTCGTTACGTCCGATATCCCCGCACCTACTGCGATGACAAGGTCCGATTCGTCGAGGGCTGAGTCAGCTACCAAACTTCCTCCCCCAAAGCCGACTCGTCCGAGCGAGAGCCTGTGATCTTCGGGCAGCGTCCCGCGTCCATTGCCAGTTGAAACAACGGGGATTCCGAACTTCTCCGCGACCTTCATCAAGAATTTCGCGCCCCTGGGTTCGTTCAGTCCTCCCCCTACAAGGAGCAGCGGTTTTTTGGAGCGTTTCAGAAGGTCCGTGACCTTCGCAACCTCATCACGGTTTGGGGCAGGGGCATGTTGAACGGTCGGCTGCACGATCTGCTGGCCGGACTCAAGCGACCAGACATCTTCGGGCACTTCAATGAAGACGGGGCCCTTTGGATCGGAGGCTGCCAACGAATATGCTTCACTAATGATCCTAGCTGCTTCGGTAGGTCTGTCAATTCTGTACGCTCCTTTCACTATCGGTCTAATCATGTCTCTCTGAGGGACTTCGAGCCAACCATCCAGTCCCGTCAGCCTTCGCTTTACGGCTCCAGCAACCATCAGTAGCGGAGACGCGTCCTTGTACGCGTTAGCGACGCTGATCAACGAGTTGAGGAAGCCAGGACCGCCGTGAATGAAGGCGATTCCCGGCTGGCCTGTGATTCTCCCTTCAGCATCTGCCATGCTTACGGCGGCTTGTTCGTGCCTCGTTGAGATGTACCTGAGCTTGCTTTCTCTTACGGCATCCAGTAAGTCGATTATGGATGTGCCTATGAGGCCGTAGACTCTCTTGACCCGATACTGCTCAACTGATTTAACGATTATTTGTGCTACGTTCAAGTGTTAACAACGTTCTGGGGTTTCTGTCCTAGCAGAACTCGAATCACATTCTGCACGGTCGCTTGAATGATTCTCATGCGAGCATCGGTGGTTGCTCCGGCTGTATGAGGAGTAAGCACTACGTTTGCTCCTTCCTTCGCAGCCAAGACGAGAGGGTGATCTGGAGGAGGCGGTTCCTTGCTGAAGACATCGATGCCTGCGCCTCCAATCCAACCGTCCCTCACAGCTTTCGCCAGTGCTGCTTCATCGGTCAGCTCGCCCCTTGCAGAGTTTATGAAGATGGAGGATGGCTTCATGAGGCGGAGTTCTCTCTCGCCTACCATCTTTCTTGTCGTCTCTGTTAGTGGGGTATGTATGCTGACCACATCGCTCTCGGAGAGGAGTTTTTGAAACTCTCTGTGCGCAACCCCCAGCTTGTTTTCTTCCTCCTCCGACCTTCTTGATATGTCATAATAGATCACTTGAGCACCAAGCGCCTTCGCTCGCGAGGCAACCTCCCTCCCAATTCTGCCTAAACCAAGTATCCCCCACGTCTTTCCCTGCAGCTCGGTAGAGACATTAAGCAGTTCGTCCTGCGCCCATATGCCCTGAAGCAGTTTTTGATGCGAGTACGTAATTCTCTTCAGGAGGTTGAGTGCAAGCGCAATGGTATATTCTGCGACAGAGGCAGAGTTTGCGCCCCCTGTGTTTGCGACAGGAATTCTCTTCTTGGAGCATGCGACAATATCGATGTGTTCATATCCTGTGGAGGGCTGCTGGATCAGTTTGACCTTGGTCATAGCTTCGCACATTTCTGCCGTCAGGGGTATCTTGAATGTGAAATCACCGATCACAATATCCGTATCCGCAAGCTCCCTCTTTATTCTCTCGACGTCAAGTTCGTTTATCGTTACGAAATTCACTGCCAAGTTATACTTCGAAGTATGCTCAGCAAAGAGCGAACCGACGAGGCCTTCTGGGAGAGGGGAAAGGATTAGGATTTTGGCGACGTGACGCTCCATTCTATCGCACCATCATCATCGGAACTCGCTTCGCAAACAAGACTAGCAGACCAAACGACAACGGCGTGGGAGAAGCTGAAAAGGCTATCGAAGGATCTGTCGGAACAGTGTTTGACTTCTGCACGGAAAGAATTTGACCGTTCGCTATTAATACTCTGGCTCTCACCTAGTACCGGTTTTTCCATTGAACGTAAAGTGGTGGGGATGGGGAGAGCCCTCAAAGTCGTATAATGTGCAAAGCCGAAAGGGCTTTCTGAAGTTACTGCAGAAGAAGCTCCAGGTTTCCGGGGAAGCAGTCCAGCATCCAGTGGACCTAGACTCGGTGAAATTTCCCTTAACGAATGCTGAGACGGCGTTCGTGAACAGACTCATCAGCATCTTCGGCAGCGAGAACGTACGCGTAGACGGTGTAGAACGTTTCCTGCACAGTCTAGGGAAGGGCTACTTGGATCTCATTGAGGCTTGGAGGGGAATGCCACGATGCTTGTCAGACGTAGTTGTGTATCCTTCAAGTGAGTCGCAGATCAAGGAGCTGTTGGATGAATCAGCTAATTGGGGTTTCATAGTGGTACCTTATGGGGGCGCAACAAGCGTTGTGGGAGGAGTTAACGCGCGAACTAGCGACGCGAAGGTCGTTCTCTGCCTCGACCTCAGACGCATGAATCAAGTTCTAAGCATAGACGAAAAATCGTTTCTTGCTGACGTGCAACCGGGATGTCTCGGGCCGAAAGTCGAGCGAGCCTTGAGTTCAGTTGGACTCACGCTAGGTCATTTTCCGCAATCATTCGAATTCTCGAGCGTAGGAGGGTGGGTTGCCACGAGAGGCGCTGGATATGAATCCACGCGTTACGGAAAGATTGAGGATATGGTGGAGAGTATCCGAGTCGTCACGCCGCAGGGCATTATTGAGACGCCTCGCGTGCCAGCGTCTGCAGCAGGTCCTGATCTTCGGGAGATACTTATGGGCTCTGAAGGGTCGATCGGAGTCATAACGAAGGTAACTCTGAAACTGCGAAAGGCAGCTGCGTCCAGATCCTATCTTGGAGTTCTTTTCAAGAATTTTGAGGACGGTGTTGAGACTGCCCGCGCAATGGTTCAAGAGGACATTGTTCCAAACGTGATCAGGCTCTCAGATTCGAATGAAACAGAGGCAGCGATCGCTCTGGCTAGTCGCGATGGCGCCTCCATTCTAGAGAAGGTTGGCGCATGGTTCCTGAAGAAACGTGGTTACCTTGGCTCTGAGAGCGCGATAATGATCTTGGGCTTTGAGGGCGCCTCCGAGTGGGTCAAGTTCGAACGGAAGCGAGCGCTCGCCAGCTGCAAGCGTTTCGGTGGGTTTTCTCTGGGTAAGAGTCCGGGGAATTCCTGGTACCGTGAACGTTTCGAGCTTCCCTATCTTCGCGACGAGTTGCTCGGGATGGGAGTATTGCAAGATACGCTCGAAACAGCCACCACCTGGAACCGTTTGCGAATGCTGCACTCAGAGGTCACAGCGGCCTTCAATGAAGCCTTCGAGGAGCTGCATGTTCCAGGATTCTCGATGGCACACGTCTCTCACGTATACCATACGGGTGCTTCTTTATACTTCACGTTCATGGCGAGGCAAATGCAGGGCCGCGAAGAGGAGGAATGGCGGTTGATCAAGGATAAGGTGACAGACGTGATCGTTAGGCAAGGCGGGTCATTGAGTCATCATCACGGCATCGGATTAGAGCACGCTAAGTGGATGTCGCAGTACTGGGGTCCACTAGGGATTCGCGTTTTGAAAGCCATCAAAAATGAGTTGGATCCCAAAGCGATCATGAACCCGGGAAAGCTCATTCCGGCTGAGGATGGCGGTGGAGAACGATGAACTCAAAGGAATTCTCATCACGCACTCGTAAGCAGAACTTAGACGAGCTGGGTTACAGGAAGTTTGATCTAGCCGTTGTGGGGGGCGGAATCACCGGAGCTGCCATCGCGAGGGACGCTACCGTTCGCGGCTTGAAGGTAGCTCTTTTGGAGAAAGGAGACTTCGCGAGTGGAACTAGCAGCCGTTCTTCAAAGATGATCCATGGCGGTTTGCGGTACTTGAAGCACGCAAAGTTTGGGCTAGTCTTCGGCGCGCTCCGCGAGCGTTGGAGACTCAGGAGAAATGTTCCGCGGCTCGTCAAACCCTTGACGTTTCTTATACCGGTCTATGAAGACTCGAAAACAGGCAAGCTGCAGCTTTCACTGGGACTGTGGTTATACGATATATTAGCCCTCTTCCGAACCGAGAAGAAACATGAATGGGTTCGCCCCGAGCAAATCCAAGGCCGAGAACCCACGCTCAGACGCGATGGATTGGTTGGGGCCGGTGTCTACTACGATTTCCTGACCGATGACGCACGCCTTGTACTGGCGATTGTCAAAGACGCTTGGACTCGCGGAGCTATAGTGGCGAACTACACGGAAGTTGTGGGCTTCGAGAAGGATCACGGAAGAATCGTTGGCATCACGGCTGTGGATTCGATTTCCGGCAAGCAGTTTAGGGTTTACGCTAAGGTCGTGGTGAACGCTACCGGACCATGGAGCGACAAGGTCAGGAGACTTGACGACCCGTCGTCGGGCGCGAAGCTTCGTCCCGCGAAAGGAACCCATCTCATATTGCCAATGCAGCGAATAGGAAACAGTGAGGCTGTGGTACTCGACTCGCGTAGGGATGGGAGAAACCTGTTCGTGGTCCCATGGGGCTACGATCTCTGCTTTGTAGGGACAACTGACACAGACTACGAGGGAGATCTTGACCGCGTGACTGCTTCAGGGGAAGATGTAGAATACCTTCTGGAATCCTTGAATGAGTATTTTCCAGGACGTAACATAACGAGAGCGGATATCATCTCAAGCTACGCATCAGTACGTCCGCTGGCGGCCGAACTTGGTGTTTCAGAAGATGATGTTTCAAGGGATCAACTCATCTTCGAAAGCAGTTCAGGCCTTGTTTCCATTATCGGGGGCAAGCTGACGACCCATCGCTCAATGGCAGAGGCCCTAGTCGACTACGTGACCGGCAAACTTGCTCGCGAATTCGCAACTCCGACAGCGAATGCTTGCGAAACCCGCAGGCTCCCTCTGGATTACGATGAACCTGAGGTAGAGCGCGCGGTTAACGATTTGATCCGAGAATCAGGCGTCGAACCCGATGTCGCCACCCACCTCGTGGAGGCTTACGGGCCTGACGCAACCAAGGTCCTAGACATCGCCCGTGAGAATACGGGGCTCTTGTCGAAGATTGCAGTCGGAGCACCCTATCTGATGGCTGAGGTACGGTATGCAGCGAGGGATGAGATGACGATGAAGCTTGTCGATTTCATGTTTCGTAGAACGCGGCTCTCTAACCGGTTGAAGGACCATGGGCGCTCGGTAGCACGGAATATCGCAAACGTCATGGGAGAGGAATTGGGGTGGTCAGCCGAAATCTTTGAGAGGGAGCTGACTGATTTTGAGGAAGCATGTGCGCTGATAGAAGCGCCGAGATGACTGAATTGAACCACCCCAAAGCCGAACGCGCGTTCATAATTGTCAATCCGAAAGCGAAGAACGGGAGGGCAGGAAAAGAATGGCCTAGGCTTGAACAAGTGATTAGGGAGGAATATCATGGCGAGTTTCATGCGGAATTTACCACCGCCCCGCTGCATGCCACATCTCTGACTAGGCAGCGTCTCAAGGAGGGCTACGATCTTATTGTGGCTCTCGGAGGCGACGGCCTCATCAACGAGGTCGTTAACGGCTTCTTTGAAGAAGGAAGACCTGTGAATCCTCAAGCGGTCCTCGGAATCTTGCCTTTTGCGACTGCCGGCGACTTTCTCAAGACAGTGGGAATTCCAAGAGATTTCAGGGACGCACTGAAGCGCCTAGACGGTCCCTCCACGAGGTTGTGTGATCTTGGGTTGATATCATGCGAGGGGGTAGACGGCCGGCCGGTTGTTCGATACTTCATCAATATCGCCGAGTTCGGCGTGGGTGCAGAGGTTGTTGAGAGAGTGAACAGAACGACCAAGAGGTTCGGGGGGACTGCATCATTCACTTGGGGGATCCTAAGAACCATGCCCTTTTACCGCAACAAGACCCTGTTCTACAGCATCGACAAGGGTGATGAAAACCAAGCCGTCGTAAACAACCTAGTCGTCGCCAACGGAAGATTCTACGGAGCAGGACTACAACCCGCCCCAGACGCACAGATAGATGACGGCCTCTTCGACATAATTGTAGTTGGTAACATTGGATTTCTTGAGGGAGCCAAAAACTTGGGCAAGCTGCGCGACGGAACATACCTTAAGCTCCCGCAGGTCAAATCCTGGAGGGGTAAGTCGGTTTCATCGCGATGCGCAGAACGCGTTCTGATCGAAGCGGACGGCGAGATGGTCGGCAGGCTTCCCGCTACCTTCGAGCTTCTGTCAGCAGCGATCAAGATACGCGTCTAGGTTGAACGATTGTGAAATACGTTGAGCGTAACGACAGCGTTGTACAGAGTGCGAATTTCAGAGCGTCGTTCTCCTCCAACTCCCTCAAATAACGAGCGAGTGGGTCGAAGGCACTGCAATTCCGCGGTCGCTAGTATCCCGTGAATCTGATGACTATCAGAATAAACACCGTGTTCAACGATGGTCTAAGATTTGATAACTCCGAACGCGCAGCAGTGTTCTAGGACTGTCTTATGGATTTGTAGATTTGATTCTCGAGCTCAGTTATGTTTGTGGGTACGGGGATTATTTCTCCGATGGTTTTGGCTGTGATGTATATCATGGCGAGTTTCTCGACAAGAATGGCATTCCTCAATGCATCGTCCAGGTTTTTCCCACAGCAAATGGTGCCGTGATTGGACAGCATGGTTCCGTCTCTTTCGTTAAGGGCTTGGGCGGCATTGGCGCCTATGTCAGCTGTCCCAGCTAAGGCATAGGGCGCAGTGCTGATATCTCCACCGAGGAAGACCGTCTGTTCGTCCAGCAAGGGAGGTATTTTTCCACCGACGCAGGAGAGTGCTGATGCGAAAGGTGAGTGTGTGTGAATTACTCCTCCCACGTCACTTCGAGCCTTGTAGACGGCAATATGCATTTTTGTCTCAGTCGATGGTTTGAGTTTTCCCAGAAGAATCTCCTCGTCAAATCCAACGATTAGAATGTCATCTACTTTCATTATATCGTAGGGAATTTGCGATGGTGTGATTGCTATCTTCTCTTCTCCAGGAATGCGGGCGCTCACGTTTCCTTCCTTCGCCACGACGAGCCCGGCTTCCACCATTTTCAAGCCAGTCTCGAAAACTTTCTTTCTGATGGATCTATACAATGTTGCTTTCTTCAAAGTGGCCGGAAACGTCTGACCTGCTGCAGGCGTTTATTTACATCGTATAGAATGTATCGACCGTACAATTCGCTCGCTGAACGCATTTGTTGCCTAACCGCTTGTTCAGGTCTGGTTGTGACGAGCGGCCCCTGTCACCCAATGTTCACATTATGTGATTTCCAAATAGCGAGGATATCAGGCATCGGATGGGATAAAAAGAAAAGAGGGAGAGGAATCTGAATTCTTGATGTTCGTCTTACCCTGGTGGTATTTCCTTGTACGCTAATGCGATGTCCAGGCCTCTCCGTTGCCAGTATACCTTCGACAGTCCCCAAATCACTGGTCCAATGAGCAGCAGTAAAACGTAGAATACTGCGATCTGCGGGTTAGATGGACCACCGTACTCAGGATGCGATAGCACCATTGGGACAGCGAATACGAAAAACGCGAGCACAATGACACAGCATATGGCGAGCACATACTTGTAACGTTGCACTATATCCGAACGTTGGTAGAGAGGTTTAGCGAGCAACGGGAATAGCAGAGCAGCTCCGACGGTTGCAATTATGCTCAACATGGACATCGATCTAAACGGAAGCCCAATGAAGATGACCCCGGATGCCCAATATGCGCTGAACGCAATACCACATTCTGAGATCAAGAAGATTACGAGCAAAGCAAGCCATGGGGTGTGGTATTTCTTGCTGACTCTTGCCATAGCGGTGGGCATGAAGCGGTCGAAGCTGTACGCGAGCAGGTAGCGGCTGAAGACAATGTAAAAGATCCCTAAGAGGCCAAATGCTCCGGCAATCAGACCTAGCGGAATGACAATCGCGAGAATTGGATTCAAACCTGTAGCGATTGTAGCAAACAAGAATGGATCAGCCACGAACGGCCCCTTCCACAGGTCTGGACGAGCATAGTACAGGTACAACGCGGAGTAGACGAACTGCTGACCCACCACATGAGCGATTCCATATACCATCAGGAAGAGGACAAGTGCACCGAGGTAGACGCATCCGAGAACTGAATATGGGATGCTCCGCCTGGCGTTCTTGATTTCACCGGAAAATGAAATCGAACCACTATATCCAATACTCATTTCGTAGGTGTTAGCGAGAACTGCAAAGAACGCTCCGAAAGTTCCTAAGCCAGCTGCGACCCAGGGGTAGCCATTAGACGAAGCTGTCTGGATGACCTGATCGTAAGTCATGTATTGACCCATGTGCAGGTTCCAGAGAGTAACGAAAGTCTCATGGGAGCTCAGGATTAGAGAGATTCCCGCAACTAACCCAGCGACAGTTCCGACGATTGCCCAGAATGATATCCACTTTCTGACCCATGAAAAGCGTGTTATGTTCAATACCAAAAAGATCACAAGGAATGCAGAAACATAAACAAATCTGACATTCGGGTCCACGGCCGTCGCAGCACCACTCAGGAGATCAGGTCTGTTCAAGATAATGCTCATGCTCTCGATGATGGTTCCAATTCCTCCGTATAGCCCCCAGTCGAGAAAACCGGGAGTGAGTAGCGCACCGAGAACAAGGGCGGCGACATTTGGTGCCACAACCCAAACTGGATGGACGATTCGACTTGCCCATGCATAATCCGCACCCGACCTCGGAAATTGACTCGTCATGATTGAGAGAACAATGGCGTGCGCAGTGACTGGTATCATACTGATCAGGAATACGGTAGGGATATCCCAGCCTGGGAAGAGCCATGAGGTGACGTAAACGTAGAAACCAGGCAGGCCGATCTGCAGTAGCGCAATGTTTGCTAGCAATGCTTCATGTGAAGATACTTCTCTTACCACACCAGTTGCTTTTCGAACGAATACTTCAGCGCCTCCGGTGGACAATGATTGTAACTCCTTGTATTTTCAAGAATTTTTCGCACGAGAGTTAACACTTGCGTAAGTACAGTAAGATGTGTACATGGTGTCATTAGTTAAGAGAAGGGTGCCGGAAAATTAGTCTCGTGCGCTCAGCCTTTAATCTGCTAATGCCATAAGAGGATGCGGTTTTAGGCCCTAACGACTTATCCTCATTGATTACGTTTCGAAGATTGGAATGTTGATCTAGTCGATCGGGCTATTACTCAAGTTGGAGATTCGATTTTTCACACGAAAAAGTTTGGTGATTTCGGGCGAATTTACGTCGATTTCAACGAGCTACAATGGGTTGGGTTATCAACGTTGGAAGCCGATCTGCATAGTGACCCTCTAAGGCAAGCTAAGGCGAGGGTGATTCTGAATCTTATCTTATGAAAGAAGTGCAGACCAAGCACCGTCAATACTTGCGCCCTGGTGTTCTTGTCTTTGAGGCAGACACAATGGCCTCGGTAAGTCTTTCTATGATGTTGAAAACATTCGGTCGATGTCAGTTTCTCTAGGTCCACTTGTTGGTGGAGTTCGGCTGTGAAAAGGGAAGTTGAAGCAAGAGTTATCGAGTCGATATCGGACATTCACGTTTGCGTATTCTGCAAATCCGAGCAAATCAAGTGGGGTTACGCCACAACAAGTGTGGCGATATTCAGAGATTTTCATGCAAATCATGCGAAGTCTTTCACGGTTAATCTTGGTTTCGAGCGAATGAAACATGACCCGCAATCGATCACAACGGCCAGAGCTGACGGTTTCTTACAAGCCCATCTAGTGCAGAGGTACGCAGACACTCGAGTCGAGGCGAAGGCAGCTTAGAAATCAGAGTAGGTCGCGAGCTACAAAGGTATATGATCTCTAGTTTCTACGATTCATCTCCAAGTAGAGTTTCTTGTTCTTAGAGTAGAACTGCTTGAAGTGTTTGTATCTCTGTTCGTAGGTTTTCGCTCTCTCTGGGTCGGGTGTGTATTCGCCAGTGACTGGAATTGCAGCAGGGAGCTCCTCCCACGAAGTTAGCCCGAGGCCGACGGCGGCCAACAGGGCTGCGCCCCGTGCAGTGGTATAGGTTGGGTTGGCGACGATCACTATGCGTCTGCGCAGGACATCGGAAAGTATCTGACTCCAGAGAGGAGAGTTTGCTCCTCCGCCGCCGAACCTGATGGGTTCTGCTAGATGATTGCAGAACGTCTCGACAGTATCTAGCAACCATTTGACGTTGTACGCTACGCCTTCAAGGACCGACCTCGCGATGCATTCGCGTCCGGTTCTCAGCGACATATTGATGAATGCTCCCCTCAGGTAGCTGTCCTCTACTGGTGCCCTTTCTCCGTAGAGCCACGGAGCAAAGATAAGTCCTTGGCTCCCGGGAGCAGCTTCGGCGGCGAGCTTATCCATCTCTTTGTAGTCATGTGCTTCAGAAGGTCGTTCGGCTCCGAAAAGGATCCGCCGGATGAACTCGAGCGAGTTGCCAGCGGACTCTTGCTCGGCAGCGACAAAATACTTGCCGGGTATGGCTGAGGGCAAGGAAGCTATGTTGTGTGCAATGTCTGTCTTCTTTCTCGGAAAGTGCGTCGTCAGCCAGGATGATGTGCCGAGATAGAGGTGGTAGTGATGGTACTCCGTGCAACCGCTGCCAATGAGCGAGGCCTGCATGTCCCCAGCGCCTGCCACAACTTTCGTCCCTGCTGGTATGCCGAGTTCCTCCGAGGCGTCCCTCGTGACACCGCCGATGACCTCCATGCTCTGCTTAAGTTGGGGGAGCTTGTCAGGGTCGAGCGTCGAGAGTTTAAGGAGACTCCTGTCGTACCGTACATTTTCTGCTCTCCTGTTGTCTGTCACCCAATGCACCACCATGTCGTCGTATGATCCGAAGAAGTTCCCTGTGAGACGGAGGTTGACGTAGTCCTTTGGCTCCAGGAACTTGAATGTCGCCCGGTATATTTCCGGCTCCTCGTTCTTTAGGAAGAGTATGTGTGCAATCGAGTCCTTGCCGGAGCGAGCTGGAGCGCCGCCTGTCTTTCTGATCCAGTTGAGCAGCTTGTCGAGTCTGTATCCTGAGATGCTTGGGAACCCCCCGATTAGTTCCCTTACGAATGGCTCTCCCCTGGTGTCCATCCAGATTATTGCGTTTCTGAGCTGCTTTCCGTTCTTGTCGACTGGGACAGTGCCTGACCATTGCGCCGTAACACCCACACCCGCGATATTCTCCTTTTCTGCTGCTCTCCGTTCCATCAACCTTGAAGTGGCAGAGACGATTGCCCGCCACCATTCTTCCGGATCCTGTTCGGATCCGCCGTTAGGGAGGGAATGCACCGTATATGTCTCGGATTCCGTATCGATGATGTTTCCAAGCGCGTCTGTGATGATGATCTTGCAAGACGAGGTACCCACATCTATGCCGAGGATTCGGCTCTCCTCTCTATCCATCCTCTATCTTCACCAAGTAACCTCCTCCTAATTGCCCGATAGAAATTAGTTTCTTATCGTCGTCGACCGCGCCGATTAGGGTCTAAGAGGAACACGTTTAGGGGGCTCAGCGGTTAAGAGGGCATAATTCAGTGTGTCGAATCGTAACGAGCAGTGACATACGCAAATTTCATTTTCAGTGAAGAAAAAACGTGAACTTACTTTAATAAGAGCACGACTTTAGAAAAGCGGGTTCTTTTGGTACAAGTGACAGAGAGAACGCCTGAGGAATTTATCGGAACAGCAACGCGAGTTGTCAACAGCGCGAAGGAGAAAGACATTATCCTGCGTGTTATAGGGGCCACATCTGTGCTGATTCATGTCGGGAAGGACACGCCCATTCTCGATGTATTCAAGTCATATCGCAAATTGACCGACATTGACTTTGTAACCTACAGAAAGTGCTGGTCAAAGATAGAGGACTTCTTCCAAAAACAGGGGTTTCAACCAAACGAAACGTTCAACGCCCTTCACGGCGACAAGCAGCTTAATTTCACGGGCTCGGACAATTTGCATGCCGATGTTTTCTGCGACAAACTAAACATGTCGCACGTAATTGATTTCACAGGTCGACTTGAACAGGATTATCCTACAATTCCTCTCGCTGATCTCTTGCTGGAGAAAATGCAAATCGTAAGAATAAATGAGAAAGACATCAAGGATACGCTGTTATTGCTACGAACTCATGACCTCGGGAATGACGACAAAGACGTCATTAATGCTCCTTGGATTGCTCACACACTTAAGGACGATTGGGGATTCTGGTATACTGTGACGGTGAACCTGAATAAGGTTAACGTTCAGAAGAATCAATATGATTGGTTGTCAACTGAAGATCGCGCGATAATTGAATCAAGGGTCAATAAGCTTCTTGGCATCATCGAATCTGAACCGAAAACGAGTCGGTGGAGATTTCGCGCAAGGATTGGAACACGGAAGAAGTGGTATAATGATGTCGAGGAGTTGTCCATAACTTAGGGATGAGTTAAAATGAAACTTACACGGTTGCTCCACGTGGCGGACCTTCACGGCTCCGAAATGTGCTTTCGCAAAGTCGTCAAGTCCGTGGAAATCTACAAACCGGATGTCATAACTGTCGGCGGTGATCTTACAGGAAAGGGAATCGTACCCATCGTGCAACAACCTGATGGGAGCTTCAAGTCGAGTTTCTACGACAAAGTCTACGAGCTGCGAAGCAAAGAGGAAGTTACGGAGCTAGTTGATAAGATCAGGATGAACGGTTGGTATGAGTGGCATTGTACGCCTAGCGAGATGGAAAATTTTAGAGCCAGCGAAGAGATGCAGGCCAGAGTATTCAAACAGGTAATCCCAGAGACTATGAAGAGGTGGGTCAGTTACGCAGAGGAGGCACTTAGAGGGAAGAAAGTCAGACTGTTTATGCTCCCTGGGAACGACGACGATTTTGTAATCGATGAGGCATTAACGGGTTCTGAAAGTATCGTGAACCCTGAAGGTAAAGTTGTCATGATAGACGACGACCACGAGATGATTAGCACTGGATTCACCAATGTCACTCCATGGCACGCAGAGAGGGATATTCCTGAAGATGAATTGGCCCGAAAGATCGAGGACATGGCCAGGAAGGTCAAGAACATGAAATCAGCCATATTCAACTTTCACTGTCCACCCTACGGAACGGGTCTGGACGCAGCTCCCAAGATAGACGAGGAATTGCGACCGGTGATGTCTGGTGGCGGAGTTGTCATGGCTCCTGCTGGCAGCACCGCTGTTCGCGCTGCAATCGAGAAGTATCAGCCATTGTTAGGTCTTCATGGGCATATACATGAGTCACGGGGGCTGGAGAAGATAGGGCGTACTCTCTGCATTAATCCCGGAAGTGAATATGGGGAGGGTATTCTCCACGGCTGCATCGTGAACCTCGGCAAGGATGATGTCAAGAGCTATCTTCTCACACGTGGCTAGACGTTTCTTGCGAGCTACGCCGAGATCCAGAGTCGACTACACAGTTGCATTCGAGCCGCGAGAATAGTTACAAAAGCGGTATTGTTAGACTGGCCCCCATTCGTGGTATATTTTTTCTATTTCTCGTGTATATGTGCGTTTGTAGTTCGCTAATAATCGGTCATACATGTCGCGGTACTGGTTCCTAGGTGTAGCTTCAAATGTCGATGGGAGTAATCCATCCAGCTCGTCGAGGCCTTTGTACACTCCTGTGCCAAGTGAACTGAAGAGCGCGGCGCCTATGGCACCTGCGTAGTCGGGCCACTTGACTCTTTCAATCCTCCTACCCATTACGTCCGCGAAAATCTGCGTCCATATCCTGCTCTTGAAGCCTCCGCCAATTGCCCGGAGGGATTGGACTTCAAACCCCAAGTTGTGTCCTACCTGGATTTGTTCCAGTACCCATGCCATGTTGAGTGCGACTCCTTCCATGATGGCTCTCACGAGGTTTTCTCTGCGATGAGTTAGGGCCAAACCTATGAATGCTCCCCTGGCAAAGTCATCCTTGACTGGCGCCCTTTCTCCTTTCATCCATGGGATGAAGATTAGATTGCCAGCTCCTGGCTGCACTTGCTCCGCCATTTTGTCCAACATCTGGTGTGGAGTGGTCTTTGTATGCTTCGCCTTCTCGTCAAGGTCGGAGGCCAGTTCGTTTTTGAACCAGTTGAGGCATGCACAGGCGCTTTCGGATTCTCCTCCAATGATCCATCTATCTAGGAAGTTGCCTGAGAAGATGGCTGATTCATATTGTCGAACTAGGCCTTCACCTTTAGTTTCTCCCACCTCAGTTTCTGCCGAGGGTAAGGTATTTGTTGCGACAGCTATCCATGCTGAGCTACCCATATACACGTGCGCTCGTCCGGGTTTGATTGCACCTGACCCTACGACCGCGGAGGCGAAGTCGGATCCGCCGGCAATGACAGGAATGGCCGGTCGCAGTCCAGTCTGCTTGGCCGCCGCGGCGGTGACCTCTCCCACAACGGTAGTTGTGGTGACGGGTTCAGGAAGCTTGTCCGACGTAATGCCGAACGATTCGAACTGCCATTGTTTCTTCACCGGATCAAAACCCATACCATACGCGATCTCTCCGGGGCAAACGAAGTTACCTGTGTATTTTGCTATGAGATATCCGTCGCAATCAACGATTTTGTGGGCTTTAGCAAAAATGTCGGATTCGTTCTCCCTGATCCAAAGCGCTTTCGCTGGAAAATCCTTTGCAGATATGCTGATGCCCATACTCTCGTTGATGCGGTTTGCTTCATTAGTGCTCCTTGAGTCCAGCCAGGTCATGCAAGGGCGCAGAGCGTGTCCTTCTTTCGTGACTGGAATAGTTCCAAAAACTTGCACTCCGAAGCTAATGCCCGATATCTTTGTGCGCGGTATCCTTGAATCTCTCACTACTCTTCTAGTGGTTTTGACTATAGCGTCCCACCAGTCTTCAGGCCTTTGCTCGTGATAGCCAGGTTTAGGTGAGCTTGATGGGTAAGGAGCAAATGCCGATGCTATCAGTGTACCTTTAGAGTCTATGAGAACTGTTTTGACGCCGCTTGTTCCAAGGTCGTATCCGATAAAGCACTTGTCCGTTGACTTAGCTATGGCCTTTCGGCCTTTCATGTACACGCCTTCAGGTAATTTTCTTTGCTTCCCTTAGAGAGGCTGCTGCGGCATCGATGGTTCTGGCGATGTCTTCCTTCTCGTGAGCTGTGGATAAGCACCATCTTGTGGCCCTTGTCGGCAGATTGTACACGCCTCTTCTGACTAGTTCCTGCCAGAACACTGCAGCTCTCTTGGCATGTGGGAAGAGAGGTGTTGTCGCGAGCTCGTGCGGGTATTTGATCGTATCTTTTTCCGTGAATACGATGCTAAAGAGGAGGTCGAAGCCTTGCACGATTGCTGGAATATTAGCGTCCCGTATTGCGTCTCTGATGCCTTTTATCAGGGCCTTCCCTGAATTAGTCATCTTCGAATAGTTGGCCTCATTCTCGAGTTCAGTAATTGTTGCTAATGCTGCAGAACAGGTCACCGGGTTCGAATTGAAGGTCCCGCCAAGAAGTGCTTTGTTGGCTGAGAGCATGAATTCCTTCTTTCCTGCTATTCCTCCAATCGGCAGGCCGTTGGCTAGGCATTTTCCGAAAGTGCATAGGTCAGGAGTGACACCCAGCGTCTTCTGGGCTCCACCTAATCCTAGTCTGAGGGCTGTGACGACTTCATCAAAGATCAGAACTATTCCCTGTTGAGTGCAAATCTCTCGTAATTCTTCCAGGTACCCTTCCAATGGAGTAATACATGCTAAGTTTCCAATCACTGGTTCACAGATTACCGCTGCAATCTCATGCCCACGGGTCTTCAGCGTCTTCAGCGCGTTGGACTCATTCCAACTGAGCGAGATGTAGTCTTCTTCGACGCTTCTGGGGATGCCCGAGTAACCCAAGTGGCCGGCAGGTATCGATTCGTACCTTTGCCAGTCGTGCCATGAGTGGTAATGTCCGTCAAAGCGCACGACTTTTTCTTTCTTTGTGTTTGCACGGGCTATTCTTAATGCTCCCAATGTTGCGTCTGAGCCGGTTGTGCACATGATGAACATTTCAGCACATGGCACATGTCGAGCAATCTTCTCGCTGACTCTGATTTCTAGTTCGTGACATGTGCCGAAAATAAGTCCGTTATCAAGCTGTTTTCTCACAGCTTCATTTACGATGGGATTAGCATGCCCTAAGATCACGGGGCCCAACGCCATATAGTAATCGATGTAATCGTTTCCGTCTGCGTCATAGATGTGGGAGCCTCTTGCTCTTTGCATGAATTTTGGATATCGAACCTCCGGAAGTTCAGGTCTGCCTTCCATTCGCCCCATTAAGGCTGCCAATCTGGCAGCGCTGTGCGTTCCATAAGGTGTTACTTTCTTAGCTTCCTCGAATAGTGCGTCAGACTTCTCGAATTTCATTTCAGCTAACATTCATTCCTACCCTATCCATTATCTTACAAAACGTTCGTTTGATGTTTCGGTACGTCGCTTAAAAGTTGATCAAGTAATGATCAGGCAGGCTGCAACGAAATTGTTGTGGGCTGGGTTTCCGATCTGCGATAACAGTGCCGCTAGGTTCTCAGAAATGCTGTGGGTTGGGAGGGGATCTGCTATTTCGATTCAGCGCCTGCTCCGCCTTTGAAGAGAATTTGACGTGGCCTCTTGAAGATGCCCCATGCGGCTATTGCCGCCCTAAGCTCAGGTTTGTCCTTAGCATATTCGTCTAATGGGATGCCTGCCATTGTTGCATCGACTGCCTGTCTCATTGCTTTCGCTCCTGCCGTTGCTCCTAGTGGATGTCCTGCTACGGCGCCTCCACCTCCGATCACCACGTCTGGACCGAACTCTTCCACGGTGGCGGGTACCAAGCCAGGGTTCATTCCCCCTCCTGGGAGCACCCATGTTCTCTTTATGTGGTAAAGGGGAGCGTTGTTGATCTGCCCGGCACGGTAAGAGTACTCGGGAAATACCACAGCGCCTGGAAAACTAAACTTCCCCCAGGGGGTTGGGATTATGGTAAAATCGGCTCCTGCGATTCTGGACAATTTACCGAACACCCATTCAGACATTCCAGCAGAGTATGGTGGAAAGAAACCTGATGCGCCATCTGGATGAAAGAGCACTGGCACTTTCACCTTTTCGTTTTCTGCTATGGCCCTCAATCCTGACCAGCCTGCAGTGAAGTTAACCATCATGGCGTTGGCGCCGGCCTCGACAACTCTTTCAGCACGTTCCGGTATCCTGTATGTTTCGTCGGTCACATTAACTGTGTACAATGTCTTCTCTCCTGTCTGTGAGTTCGCTTTGTCCAAAGCATCCATAACAGCAGAAAGTCTATCCTCTAGGCGGGATCTTGGAAGGTCGCCGGTCATCTCGTCGTCTTTGATTATGTCGATGCCTCCGAGCGCAGCTTGATAGCATTGTTCAGCGCTTTCTTTCGGTGTCATTCCAATCTTAGGTTTCAGCATGGCTAAGGTTAGGGGGCGTTCTTTCACGTTGAGGAGTTTCCTTACGCCCTCGACTCCGAATTTTGGACCTTTGAAGGCTTTCACCCAACTCTGGGGAAGCCAGAGATCTATCAACTTGACAACTCCACCGATGTTACCATTGATCGCAGTCAGCAACATTGGAATGTTAGGGTCTTCCCATTGGGCGGTGGGGAAGGCGAACGCCATGAAGGCTCTACGGTCTGTTGGGTCGTCGGTGTGTGTTGGGACAGGGTAGTATCCCAGCAGCTTCGCTGCATGAATTTGCTTAAGTTCTGGTGTTTCGCCAGGCACTGGTGTCCAGGTTCCGGTGGAACCTTCGGAACCAACAAATTCAACCATCGTGAAATAGTCTACGAGTGGATACCGGTGTTCTCCGTAGAGCATTGCGACAACGTTCTTGTCGGGATCGATGCTCTCGAACACGTTCTCAAACATTATTGGATCGTGAATTCTCTGCGGCATAGGCAACTAGAATACCCCGCGTGGAGCGGCTAGAAGTCGGACTATAGCTCTTGCGTAATGGCAGTAAGCGTGAATATATGCAGAATATATGAAGTGACTATTGTTTATCTAAAGGCCCATCCATTGGATCCTCGTGAGTATGGGAGGCGCCCCTTTTGCCTACTTCGAGTACGCTTGATCTTACACCGAACGAACTACTTACTTCGACACGGGCCGTTCGTAGGCACCTTGATCTTACGAGGCCGGTTGCACCAGAAATTGTTGAGGAGTGCATATCAATTGCTCAACAAGCACCCACGGCTTCTAATCTTCAAGACTGGCACTTTCTCGTTGTTAGAGATGCGGGGAAACGAGAAGAGCTAGGCAAACTATACCGTAAGGCAGCGGAAATCTACTTTTCTCTACCAAGCGTAATAGGGAAGGTTGGATCGGACGCTCCCAAACGGGAAGCAACTCAAGCACGCGTTAGACAGTCAGCATTATACCTAGCTGAGCATATTCACCAGGTTCCAATTCACGTTATACCATGTATCCAAGGTCGGACAGAAGATTCACCCCCATTCGCGCAAGCGGCGAAGTGGGGATCTATACTTCCAGCAGCTTGGAGTTTCATGTTGGCAGCAAGAGCAAGAGGCCTTGGGACATGCTTCACAACTTTTCATTTGTTTTATGAGGAAAGGGCCGCGAGGATACTTGGTATTCCGTTCAGGGACATAATGCAGGTAGCGCTGATCCCCGTCGCCTACACGAAGCGCGTAAGCCTCAAGCCTGCACCGCGAGAACCATTGTCATCAATGATTCACTGGGATAACTGGTAGCTAGAAGCCCTTAACGTTCACACGCATCCCACCGACAACCCTTCCGCTAGAGGATTCCGGCAAAAATACGTCACCGTCGTCATCCTCTTTCAAATGCTTCTGCGACGTCTGCATTGATCTTGACCAACCTCAGCACCCGTTCCTTAGTCAATATCAGCAGTTGAGAAGGGAACTTGAGAAGTGAGCTGATTCATTGGACTTCGCCCTCGCCCGTTTCAATTTCCTCATACCACTTCACTCTCTCACCTAGAAGATTTCGAGCTCTCCATCTAAGGTCTTTTTTCTTGGAAGTGAGAGCATCGTGAATTGCGTTAAGCTTCGTTACCAAGTCGCTAGCCTCCATCCCAACACACTGCACGGACATGTCATCCTCAATGAACTGCGCGATATACTGCAAGCTGCCGGTGACTGTCTTGAATAGGCCCCAGTCGTGAGAGCATAGGTCCGCCATGTAGGCTACGTTCAGTATCTCTTTATCGTCGCTGTTTCCGAGTTCGTGATCTTCCAAAATTGCCACGATGTCTTTCGCATCCTTTGCCTCCAGTCTCTCTGCGATTTGAAGCTTGGTTAATAGAAGGTCAGTGATCGGAATCGTCAAGTCATCCAGTTGAATACGCTGCCTAAAGTCGAGAGTATGTTGCATTCTGAACTTGTTTAGGAGCACATCAACTTTCTTTACGTGTCCGTTGCTACTGATGAACTGCAGGCGGCCATTTCTGCCATACAATGAATTGAACTCTACATTAGGAGAGTACCCAAGTTTCTTGAAGACTGGCACCATGTCCTCGCTTTCCGTTTCCACCCCATAGACGTCTATGTCACGATAGTCACGCAGATGTGCAGAGTGCCTTCCATGACAGTGGAATCTAATTGCTAATCCTCCAATCAGTCTTAGTGTTACTCCGTTCTTCTCCCCTTCTCCGACGATCCTCTTCGCTTCTTCAAGAGGATCTAGTCGTTTCACTTCCTGCCAGTCGTATTTGCTCAGTTCTCTTGCTCGATCTAAGTCCTCGAGATGACTTAGTTCTCTGGCTCTCTGAAGAACCTTGATGATTCTTTCAACTTCTTTAATGCTCCTTCCAACATCTAGGGCGTAAGTCGCGCTGAACTTCAAAATTCCGTCTGGATCTATGATGAAAACTCCTCGGTATGTAACGCCTTTAGTCTTGTGCAGTATACCATAACTCTGCGCAATCTTCTTGTCAACGTCAGCTATCAAAGGGTAGTCTATCTCTACTCCAGTCCTCTCTTTCACCTCGCTAATCCATTTTCTATGAGACTCGTTTGTGTCAACGCTCCATCCAATGAACTGCACTCCCGAATTATCAAACCTAGCCTTGTTCTTCGCGAAGCCAATAATGTCCATCTCGCATATTGGGGTGAAGTCCGCTGGATAAGCGAACAGGACCACCCACTTTCCGCGAAAATCCGACAGAGAGATCTTACCTTTGCTTGCATCTGCTACGAAGTCTGGGGCTGGTTCATCTAGTTGTGGCATAGCTCGACATAACGGAAGGAGCAATTGAAGGGAGGGACTATTAAAACGCCAGCGGCCGCTGACTTGAGAGGAACAGTTGGCGCAGAAGATCGAGGCCATGGCAAGTCAGGTCAAGAGCATGGTGGGTGCATCTTCAACTTCCACTGCCCGCCATCCAACAGGCTACTTGACACTGCGCCGAAGCTCGATGAGAGCTTAAGCCAGTCATGTCAGGTGGTGCTCCGGAGATGGCTTGAGCGGGAAGTGTCGCTGTTCGCAACGCGATCGAGAAATATCAGCCAATCTTGGCCTGCATGGTCGCATCCATGAGTCAAGAGGTGTCGAGAAGATCGGGCGGACCATGTGCGTCAACTCCGGCGGTGAATACGGTGAGGGAATTGTGCGCTGCTGCCTGATCAATATCGACAGGCACAGCGTGAAGAGCTATTTATTCACGAGCGGGTGAGTGCACGCGCCTTGCTTGAGTCTCTGATTTATCGAGCGATCGACGAAGACTTCATCAGGAGGACTACTGGCGGTAGTTAGGGAGAAGCAGGATTATGAGCGGGCAAGAGTATGCAATTTCTCGTTGGCCTGAAACTGAAGAGATCCTTGCAAAGCTCGACCATCTAGTCAAATTGCCTATGCGTCCCATTAAGCGTCAGCAGATGACTAACTACCTGGAACATTTTGAGAAGGCCTGCCTTCAGTCGAAGCAGTTGAACGAGGAAGCTAGGAAGTACATCCCAGGAGGCGTTCAGCATAACTTGGCCTTCAATTACCCCTTCCCAATCGCCGTCAGCAAGGCACAAGGGCCCTACCTTTGGGACGTGGACGGCAACCGATACATTGATTTTCTCCAGGCCGGCGGTCCGACTCTTCTTGGTAACAACTACCCGGCTGTGCAGGAAAAGGTTTCTGAGGTGATGCGAGAATGCGCGCCCGTAACTGGTCTTTTCCATGAGTACGAGCTGAAGCTTGCGAAACTGATTAACAGCCATATACCTTCGGTAGAGCTGTTTCGTATGCTTGGCAGCGGCTCAGAGAGTGTTATGGCAGCCATCAGAGCAGCCCGCACGTTTACTGACAAGGCCAGAATCGTCAAAGTGGGCGGCGCGTACCACGGGTGGAGCGACCAGATGGTCTACGGCCTACATATGCCAGGCACTGGTGCCATGGAAGCTTTCGGCATTCCGAGCGGTTGCCTCAAGGGAACCGACGAGGTCTTCCCTAACGATATCGATAGCCCGAAGGGCCTGAGGGCACTGCTTGAGAAGAACCAGAAGAAGGGCGGTACCGCCGCCGTGATCGTGGAGCCGCTGGGACCTGAAAGCGGTACTCGTCCAGTGACACGCGACTACAACCGGAGGGTGAGGGAAGCATGCGACGAGTTCGACGCGTTGCTCATCTTCGACGAAGTCGTCACCGGTTTTCGCGTGGGTCTTGGTGGAGCACAAGGCTACTTCAACGTGAAACCGGATCTGACTGTATTTGGCAAATGCGTGGCCGGTGGGTACCCGGCGGCCGGTGGCTTGGGCGGCCGACGTGATATCATGGCATGCCTGTCCGCCGGTGTGGAAACTGGCAAACCGCGCGCCTACGTTGGCGGTACACTTTCCGCGAACCCCTTGAGCTGCGCAGCAGGCTACTACTCTATTCTGGAAATAGAGAAGACAAAGGCTCACATCAAAGCAGGTCGTGCGGGCGACCGAGTGTCTAACGGCCTACAGGGTATCATCGAGAGGTACGGGCTGCCCTACGTGGCCTTCAACCACGGTTCGATTTGTCATCTTGAGACCTCGGGCGTGATGCTGTTGGACATCATGGATCCTAACGCGCTTACCGAGTCCGGGCCACGCAAGCAAATGATGGAAGAGATGGGCGCGGCGTTCACAGCTGAAGGCATAATCACGCTTGCTGGGAGCCGACTGTACACCAGCATGGCCGATACGGACGAAGTCATTGACGCCGCTCTGCAAGGATTCGATCGAGTCTTCCGTAACATTGAAAACGGGTAGCGCCGAATATCCTGCAGGTGCCTATGTTGAACGAAGAATTGAAGCAGCGTTTAGCAAGAAAGATCAGCGAGGGTGAGTTCACAGCGACTGATCTTCCCGACTTCCTCACAGTCTTCTGCGAAGTGTGCAACGAGTCGGAGGACGTTCAGAGTGAGGTGAAGGCTTGGAACGCCAAGCTACAGTTTGATATCACAGACGGCGACAAGTTCTGGTTGACGGTAGCTAATGGAAACTTCACTTGTGGCAGCGGCGACATAGAAGCTCCGGATACTACTCTAAGGACCTCGGGGGATGTCGCAGCCCGAGTATTC
>Ga0181533_1000910_pt1 | contig 39247 bp, 35 predicted proteins | sample PEATcosm2014_Bin_45_FD_119772 | JGI IMG/M metagenome (GOLD analysis project Ga0181533, IMG submission 119772) | Peatland microbial communities from MTU Mesocosm Facility, Houghton, MI, USA - PEATcosm2014_Bin11_60_metaG | ecosystem: Environmental > Terrestrial > Soil > Wetlands > Peat | place...
TGCGCCACGCCAGCGAGGCGCAGGACTGAGGCGTACCGTTGCGTACGGCGAAGGAGTGCAACGAAGCCGGCGAGGATGCAGCGGCGCTCGAATGTAACCGTATTTATGAATTGAAGTACTAAGGCCGTTTCAAAGCTGCAGGAAAACTCAAGCCCTGACGACATAATGTCCCTGATTATCAAGCAATAAGTAAAATATAAGCTCGACAATATCTGGAATAATATCACACTTTTCTTCTTGACATTCAAAGAGGATAAGGCTTATCCTTTATCCAAGCTAAGGGACCTAAAAGAGACAGTATTTGCTTGATATGACTTTTTTTGTTTTGTTATAATTTTTCACTTTTGATAATAAAGTATAGTGTAGTGTCTTTTCTCCGGTCATGACTGTTGCAGGTCTGACTTTCAAATGTATCTTAGCTGCAAGATAGTGGAGGCAGACAATGCCTGAAAAAGATAAATCCCTGACGCCGGATGCTCTGGCGAAAAGCGAAAAGCGCTATCGCTCGCTGTTTGAAAACATGTCTGAAGCATCTGCACTCTGCAAGATGCTTTACGATGACAACGGCAGACCGACAGATTTTGTCTACCTCGATGTCAACCCTGCATTCGGACAGCTGACCGGATTGGATAATGTGGTGGGCAAGAATGTTACAGAACTGCTTCCGGAAATCAAAGAGTCGCATCAGGAGTTGTTCGAGATTTACAGCCGGGTGGCGTTGACAGGTCAGCCCGAGAAATTCGAAATCGAATTCAAACCTTTGGGGGCCTGGCTTTCCATCTCAGTTTATAGCACTGAAAAGAATTACTTTGTAGCCGTTTTTGATAACATCACCAGGCGCAAGCAGGCTGAACGTCGCCAGGTTCTTTCGGCTGAAATCCTCGTCATTCTTAACGATCCGCCTGCAGTGGATGCTGCGATCAATGGTATAGTCACCGCAATTAAGCGGGAAACAGGCTTCGACGCTGTAGGGATTCGCCTGCATCGCGGCGACGACTTCCCTTACGTTGCCCGGGACGGTTTTTCTAAAGAATTTCTGCTCGCGGAAAATACGCTGGCTGTTCGCACACAGGATGGCAGAGTTTGTTTAGATAAAGACGGCAACATCAGTCTGGAGTGCACATGCGGTCTGGTAATTTCCGGACAGACTGATCCTGCAAATCCCCTTCTTACGCCAAGGGGAAGTTGGTGGACCAATGAGTCATCTATACTGTTAGACCTCCCGATGGCCCAGGACCCAAGGCTTCATCCGCGGAACCGCTGCATACATGAAGGCTTCCATTCCTTAGCCCTTGTCCCACTGCGGGCCGGCAAACGAATCATAGGCATACTGCAAATCAACGATCGCAGGCCCAACCGGTTCACACCTGATCTGATCGCCTTTTTTGAAGATCTGGGTGTCATTATAGGTATCGCTCTTGCCCGCGAACAGGCGGAAGAGCAGATAAGGGCGCTTAATGAGCAATTGAAGCACCGGGTTGCTGAGCTGGACAATGCAAACAAAGAACTTGCAGCTTTCAGCTATTCCGTCTCCCACGATCTTCGGGCGCCCTTGAGGCATATGACGGGCTTTGTGAAACTGCTGCAACAAAGATTAAAAAACCACCCTGATGAAAAAACTCACTACTACGCCGATATAATATCCAGGGCCTCAAGAAAAATGAGTATGCTTATCGATGATTTCCTGAAATTTTCGCACCTTGGGCGCACTCAGATGCGGAAGAAAAAAGTAAAATTAAATACCCTTGTAAGCGAAGTTGTCCGCGAGATTCAGGAAGGGCTGGAGGAACGGCAGATTAGATGGGAGATCGATGAACTCGCTGACGTATACGGTGACCGGGCGTTGCTGAGTCTCGTGCTTACTAATCTTATTTCTAACGCAGTTAAATACACGGGTAGTCGTCCCCATGCTGAAATCAAGATTGGATATAAAGAGGACAAGGACGAAACTATTGTTTTCGTCAAAGACAACGGCGCAGGGTTTGACATGCAATATGCTGATAAACTCTTTGGTGTATTCCAACGTCTCCATTCGCAGGACGAATTTGAAGGGACCGGCATTGGCCTTGCAAATGTCCGGCGTATCATTTCCCGCCATGGCGGCAGGACCTGGGCCGAAGGGTCTGTGGGACAAGGTGCGACGTTTTACTTTTCTCTGCCAAAGCATACGGAGGCATAAGCATGACTGAGGGGCAACGCTCTATTCAGGTTGACATGAATATGAATCAAGGCAATGGGCAATGGGCGATAGGCTATGGGTCAAGAAACAGCTAATCCTTTAGCGGCACGCCTGCCTTAAGCCTCTCTCTGAGCAGGTAGGCCTGTCCGAGAGATATGCACGCGTCATTGCAGGGCACATTTACATTGGTAAAAACACTGAAACCCTGCGATTTCAGTTCATCGTGCGCTCTCTCAAACACATAGGCGTTCTGGAAGGTCCCGCCGCTCAAAGCAACATTCCTTATGCCGTATTCACCGCCTATTCGTGCGGCCATCACTGCGATGACCTCTATGACAGTGTTGTGGAACCTGGCGGCCATCCTGCCCTTTAATTCACCATTTTTTATGTCCTCAATTATCCGGCAGACCATTTCCGAGAAGTCGATGCGCAACGGCAGGCCATGCCCGAGATTATCGTTCACCGCAAAGGGATACGACCCGGCAACGCCTTCTTCAATTTCATTTTCAAGCGCGATGGCAGCTTCGCCTTCAAAAGTATTCCGGTCACTTACACCGGCAAGCGCCGATACAGCGTCAAAAAGCCTGCCGGCGCCTGATGATAACGGTGAGAAATGCCGGTTGCCGGAGAGTTTCACCATCGTCTCAACTCGTTGCAGCCCATACCTATCAATAAACCCGGCCGCATCAAGCGATTCCATCACAGCCGAATTCAGGCGTTCAGTGCCGCTCTCCTTACTGCCCAGGGCGCTGACTACTAAGCCGACTGCCGTTCTCCAGCACTCCTTTATGGCCATTTCCCCGCCAGGCAACGGTATATAATTGAAGTGTGCAAGCCTTTTAAACCCACTTATGCCGCATACAAGGAACTCCCCGCCCCAGAGATTGCCGTCTGTCCCATATCCAGTGCCATCGAAGGCAATGCCCAGCACTTCCTCTTTGAGCCGGCTTTCGGCTATTACGGCTGCGATATGTGCATAGTGGTGCTGTACTGCATATCCATCAATCTTTTGCCGCCGGATTTGTTCCAGGGCCCAACGAGTCGACAAGTAACCTGGGTGCAGGTCATAGGCAAGAGCAACAGGTTTTGACCGGTAAACATGTTTCAGGTTTAAAAGAGTTTCCTCAAAAAAACGCAGGGTCTCGATGTTCTCCATATCGCCGATATGCTGGCTTATGATAGCGTAATTGCCCTTCATGATAGTAAATGCATTTTTTACGTCGGCTCCACAACCCAAAACATCAGGTCCGTCTTCTTTCAGCAAGATCGGCTCAGGAACATATCCACGGGAACGTCTTATGAAAGAGGTCAGAGGTAATGGGTACCGGGTCATAGGCGCCGGTGACAGGTCCTTCGGTCCGTTACTTTCTTGCTTTTGCCTATAGCCTATAGCCCATTGCCTATTGCCTCTTATCATTAATACCGAATCATCGACCCTCATAAAAATGTCTCTATTGTGAAAAAGGAATGCGTCTGCAATATCAGAGAGCTTGGTAAGGGCCTCGTCATTGTCAACAACAATCGGCTCTTCAGCAATATTTCCGCTTGTCATCACAAGGGCATCAAAATGACAGGTAAAAGGTAAGGGGTCATAGGTGATAGGATAATGAAATAAAAGGTGGTGCAGAGGGGTGTATGGCAGCATGAATCCGATATATTTATTTTTCGGTGCAATATCATAGGAAAGCCTATTGCCTCTTTTTTTAAGAAGAACAATCGGCCTTTTAATGTCGTTCAGCAACACCACTTCAGCTTCGGAAATCTCGCAGAATTTTCCGATGGTCGCGCAATCTGGCGCCATAAGGGCAAACGGCTTGTTGCTTCTCCTCTTTTTCTCCCTCAGATGCGCAACCGCCTGCTCATTCGAGGCATCACAACAGAGATGAAATCCGCCAAGTCCCTTGACAGCGACAAGAGCTCCCTGTTTCAGGAGCGCAATAGCTCCGGCTATCGGATTTACGGCGATGTCGACAGTGTACCTCGGATTGTTCGCAGTGAGGAATACCCGCGGACCGCATATAGGGCAGGCATTGGGCTGGGCATGAAACCTGCGGTCACAAGGGTCCTTATACTCGCTCATGCACTGCGGACACATGCTGAACTGTGACATGGTAGTATTAGGCCGGTCATACGGCACCTGTCTGGTGATTGAATATCTTGGACCGCAATCGGTGCAGTTGATGAAGGGGTAAAGATAACGCCTGTCTTGCGGGTCAGACAATTCTTTCAAGCATGCGTCGCATACTGAAACATCGGGGGAAACTAGCGTAAAACTGCCGCTGTCACTGCTGCTGATGATAACAAAATCGTCGTAACCTATTGCAGATAGTTCCTGCACCTCGATACAGTCGATCTTTGCCAGATGGGGGTGAAGCCGCTGAATAGCATCAATAAATCCGGCGCTGTTGTCGCCCTCGGCCTCTATCAAAACCCCGCCCGAAGTATTCTTGATATATCCCTTAATGCCTAAATCTTTTGCGAGATTGTAAACAAATGGCCTGAACCCGACCCCCTGAACAATCCCCTTTATGGTAAGATGGAAGCGCTTCATCATGCACCGCTGACATCAAAGAAATACTGAAATTCATACAGTACAGGGTTGTTTTTCTGCAGTCGAGCGCACGGGTTATCGGCAGTGGGCGAGTAACGCCGAGCCCACATATTCACCTCGAACATGGATGATTTTTCGTACAGAAAGCAGCACCGGCACAGCGGGCTATTCGCCCGCAAAGAAAAATTACCCTGTACTGTCTGAATTGCATCAAAAAAATAATTGCATCTGCCGGATGGGAGCGAAGGTCCTCCGATGAATAGGACAGGGCCCATATTTGCGAAGCGCCTCCATGTGCTCAGAGGTAAAGTATCCCTTGTGCACATCAAAACCATATTCCGGATACAGCAGATTGTATTCGACCATCGCCCGGTCCCTGGCCACTTTTGCCAGTATCGAAGCCGCGCTTATCGCAGGGATTTTATCGTCACCCTTTATAACGGCCTCTACCGGCATATCCAGATCCGGAGTATGATTGCCGTCCACCAGTACCCTTAGAGGCTTAAGCTCCAAACCTTCAACCGCACGCTTCATAGCAAGAAGCGTTGCATGAAGGATATTGAGTCTTTCGATCTCCTGCAGGCTCGCCTTCCGGATGCACCAGCTCAGTGCGTATAACTTTATTTCTTCGCTGAGGGCCTCACGCCTGCGGGCTGACAATTTCTTTGAATCAGCCAGCCCCTCAATAGGGCGCTCAGGATTCAGGATGACGGCGCCGGCATATACTTCCGCCGCACCAGCTCCGCGTCCTGCCTCGTCACATCCGCATTCAATAATCATCTGCCGGCCAGATGTCATTTCACAATGATACATCAAACCATGCAATGAGATCAAAATAATTCAAGATGGGTAGCGTGTCTGTTTGAAAAATAGTATTGATCAGCATAGTCGTGCGCCGGCAAAAAGGAAATATAAAACTATATGTTGCGGGTACGCGTCATTCAGCTGCGAAGTTGCTTAATGACGCTTACCCGAATGGGTGGACCCTTGTTCCTTCCGGAATGTATTTGTTACACAATGGAAGAAACTGATGGCGTCCGGCAGTTATTTCATCATCATCTTCTCGTGGCCGTTATGCTCCATTCCTTTCATCATGTCACCCTTCATCCCGTCACAGCCGCAGCTCCCACCCTTCATGCCAGCGCGGCGCGAAGGCCGTTCAGAACTTCCTCAAGTTCTTCCCATGAGGTCGATCTGCCGAGACTGAACCTGATCGCCCCCATTCCTTCCTCGGGAGGGACCCCCATGGCAGCAAGGACGCCGGAGAGAGTCACCGAACCGGCGTGGCACGCAGAGCCTGTGGACGCAGCAACCTCCGGCAGATCCGCCAGGATCTCTGCGCCAATTCTGCCGATGAAATTGACATTGAGCGTGTTGGGGAGCCGCTCGGTCAGATGGCCGTTGAGCGTTACGTCTTCTACAAAGCTCTCCTTCAGTTTCTCCCAGAAACGGTTGCGCAGCGTCTGGACCCCGGGCATGCCGATCCACTGGTGGGCAATGCCGCAGGCGGCGCCGAGCGCCACTGCCAGAAGGACGTTTTCTGTGCCGGCCCTTCTTCCCCTCTCGTGACCGGCGCCATGAATAAAGGATCCGATTGTCGTCCCTTCTCTGATGTAAAGAGCCCCAATACCTTTCGGTGCATACAGCTTGTGCCCGGCGACCGAAAGGAGGTCCACGCCGAGTTCATCCACATTGGTGGGAATCTTTCCCACGCTCTGGGCCGCGTCAGTATGGAATAAAACCCCGGCCTGTCGTGCTATGGCAGCGATCTCCCCAATAGGCTGGATTGTCCCCACCTCATTGTTGGCGTGCATCACTGTAATGAGGATGGTCTCCGGCGCAACCGCGCGCCGCACTTCCTCAGGGTCGACTCTGCCGAAGCGGTCAACGGGGAGCACAGTGACCTTCCCCCCTAGGTTCTCCAGGAAACGACAAGGATTAAGGATGGCCGGATGCTCAACAGCCGTGGTAATAATATGGTTGCCTTTTTCCCGGTTTGCAAAGAAGACCCCCTTGAGGGCATGATTGTTCGCTTCGCTCCCGCCGCTGGTGAAAACCACCTCAACAGGGTCGCAACCGAGAAGGTCAGATACCTCTGTTCTGGCCGTCTCCACCGCATCCTTGGCCGGGATGCCGGCCCAGTGAAGGCTGGAAGGGTTGCCATAGTGCTCTGTCAGGAACGGTTGCATCGCTTCCACAGCTTCCCGCGCTATGGGCGTGCTGGCGTTGTAATCGAGGTAAATCTTTCGGTTCATTGACTCTCTTCAGGGCCATCACCGGGCGCTCAATGAGTTACTCGCAGGCGAGTTGAGTGCCCGGGTCATCCAGAGCAAAAACAAACTGACCCACTACTGCTATTTTGCTTCCCTGGATTTTTCCTTGATTTTGGCCTCTTTACCTTTTTTATCTCTTATGTAATACAGTTTCGCCTTCCTGACCTTTCCGCGTTTTATAGTCTCTATCTTGTCTATGGAAGGAGAATGCACAGGGAATATCCTTTCCACCCCTACGCCGAAAGACATCTTCCGGACCATGAAGGTTTCCCGTACACCGCTCCCCTTGCGTGCAATCACTACTCCCTCAAAGGGCTGGAGCCGCTCTTTGTCCCCTTCTACAACCTTGACATATATCCTGATAGTGTCTCCAATATTAAAGGCCGGGACCTCCCTTCTGAAACCTTCCTCAACTGCTTGTATCTGATTCATCTTCTTCCTCCCTGCTTTTAACCACATATCCATCTGAGCAAAGCTCGTTTAATATGGCCGTATCTTCACTGCTTAAAAACGCCTTTTCAATCAGATCAGGTCTTTTGAGCAGCGTTTGTCTTATTGCTTCTCTTCTCCTGCTCCTCCAGATTTCCTTATGGTTGCCTGACAGAAGCACATCAGGGACCTTCATGCCCATGAACTCCGGAGGCCTTGTATAATGCGGGTAATCAAGAAGGCCCCACGAAAAAGATTCTTCCTTTGCTGAACCCTCGTCACCCAGCACGCCGGGGACAAGCCGGGCAATGCTGTCTATTATAACCAATGCAGCCAATTCTCCTCCAGTTAAAACATAATCACCGATCGAAATCTCTTCATCGACGAGGGATTGCCGGACCCGGTCATCGATCCCCTCATATCTCCCGCAGATAAAGACTATCCTTCTGGGGTCCTGCGCTAATGACTCTGCCATGCGCTGCGTGTATGGCTTGCCCTGAGGGCCCATCAGTATAGTCAATCGATCCTGGCCGTCAGCCTTGATAGAATTCAGCGCGTCGTATATCGGCTCTATCTTCATGACCATACCGGAGCCGCCACCAAAAGGGTAATCATCGACAGTCCTGTGCTTGTCGCTCGTAAAGTCCCTGAGATTGAAGAACTTTACCTCAAGCAATCCCTTCTGTATCGCCCTCTTTAGAATGCTTTCTCCCAAATAGCCGGAAAACATTTCGGGAAAGATCGTAATTATATCAAATCTTGCACTCATTTACCAAATCAAAAGGGGCGGAGCTGGTGCATCATAAACGACTGGTATTATTGTGGACGTAATCGACATCTGACGATTGTCACCGCAAGCTAAGCCCGTCGGGAATCCTTCTGGACCGTAGGAAAGACCCCGGAAAAGCCGGAATGACGGGTCCCCGAAAAGTCGAAGACTTTTAGGGGTGGCAATGACAGAACAACCGCACCATTCAATTCCATCAATCATCTTTTCTATAACACCACTTCTTAATGCCCCACTCCCTAGCCGTATTATATTATTTTTTATTAATAAAAAAGGGCGTTTATTGCAAACGCCCCTTGCATTTTACGAAAAAAAACAACCCCTATTCTAGTATCTCAAGGACACACCGTTTGCCTATCTTTGTCCCGGCAGCTCCCAGAATCGTCCTCATTGCACGAGCGGTTTTCCCTTGCTTGCCTATTACCTTGCCAAGATCTGTCTGAAATACTCTGAGTTCATAGACCGTCGTCTTCTCACCCTCAATTTCAGTCACCTTAACATCTTCGGGCTTATCAACCAGTGCTTTAGCCATCGTCTCAATCAATGTCCTCATCTCTACACCTCCAAGTTGGTTTAGCACTTCGCCAAAAACATTGAGTTTGGGAAACTCCGGGTCTACATGCCGGCTCTTTGTAAAAGTTTCCTCACGGTATCCGTAGGTTGTGCGCCAAGTTCAATCCAGTGCTTTGCACGGTCCAATTTGACCTTTATTTCAGATGGCTCTTTCTTTGGATCGTATGTGCCTATGACCTCAACAAAGGGGCCGTCCCTTCTTGCCCTGGAGTCAGCTACAATAATTCTATAAAACGGTTTTTTGTGGGCACCCATCCTTGTCAACCTGATCTTTACCAAATTCCACCTCCTGCATTAATAAAAGACTTTATGGTCAATTTCACTTTTTATGCCTCAAAGGAGCAAAATGCCTTTATCAGAACTGAATAGTTTAATATATTCAAGTCCCTGTATGCAAGCCCTTTTAAAAGATTAGAAGCTTGGAAGGTTAGAAGGTTAGTCCAAAAGCCAACCATCCAACCCTCCAAACATCTAACCCCTTCTACAACGAGAACCCCTTGGGCAGCCTGAAACCCTTTTTCCCTTTAAACATTTTCATCATTTTCTTCATCTCAAGGTATTGTTTGACAAGCTGGTTTATATCTGCCGCTGTTGTGCCGCTGCCTGCAGCGATCCGCTTTTTCCTGCTGCCGTTAATGATATTGTGGTTACGCCTTTCCTTTGGAGTCATTGAATTAATGATGGCTTCTATTTTGACAAATTCCTTCTCGTCCACCTTCACATCCTTCATGGCCTTGTTCATGCCCGGAATCATGCCAAGCAGATTTTCTAGCGGTCCCATGCTACGCAGTTTCTTAAGCTGGTCCCTCAGGTCTTCAAATGTAAAGCTTTCATCCATGATCTGTTTTTGAAACTTTTCAGCCTCTTTTAGATCAATGGTCTGCTGGGCCTGTTCAATAAGTGTGAGCACATCACCCATGCCGAGTATTCTGCCGGCAATCCGGTCGGGATAGAAGGGCTCAAGCGTATCGACTTTCTCACCGGAGCCGATAAATTTAATGGGCTTGCCGGTAACGCTTCTTATGGAAAGAGCAGCGCCGCCCCTGGCGTCACCATCCATCTTGGTGAGAATTATGCCATCTATGCCGATCTGCTCATTGAAACTCTTTGCCATGTTAACAGCATCCTGACCCGTCATGGCATCTGCAACGAGCAGTATTTCGCGGGGATTGACAGTGCCCTTTACCCGCAGCAATTCGTTCATCAGGTCCTCATTGATGTGCAATCTACCGGCGGTATCGAGGATAACTACATCCCTGCCATCAAGTTTTGCCTGTTTGACAGCGGCGCTGCAGACAGTCACAGGGTCCTTTATTTCTTTTGTTGCAAAAACAGGGACGTCTATCTGTTTACCGAGTGCTACGAGCTGGTCAATTGCAGCAGGCCTCTGGAGATCGGCAGCAACAAGCAGCGGCCTTCTGCCCTCTTTTTTAAAGAAAAGGGCAAGCTTGGCTGAAGTTGTGGTTTTACCGGAACCCTGAAGGCCAATCATCATAACTATAGTAGGGGGATTAGGGGCAAGTTGTATACGGCTATTGGAAACGCCAAGAAGCTCACAGAGAGAGTCATGTACTATTTTGACTACCTGCTGTCCCGGCGAGAGGCTTTCCAGCACCTCTTTTCCGATGGCCCTCTCGCGGACGTGTTCAACAAAGTCTTTAACTACCTTGAAATTCACATCGGCTTCGAGCAGGGCAAGCCGTATCTCCTTGAGCGCAACATCAACGTCTTCTTCTTTGAGAAGCCCTCTACCTTTTAACTTCTTGAATATAGCGTCAAGTTTGTCGCTTAGCGATTCGAACATCTCTGTCGTTACCGTACCTCAGGGCTCGCGAATAAATAGCTTGCACATTGATGCATCTCAGATTCAGGCCATCTTTGCCCGATCCTCAATCGCAAAATCCGTCGTTGTCCCCAAAAAATCGCTAGATTTGTTGGGGTGCAGAACGTAGTTAAGCGGTTTGGCTCAGTCGGGTCAGCCAAATCTGAGCGCCTGAATGCAAAAGTTATTCATTCGCAAACCCTCATAATAGGATTTCTATCTCTTTAGAGAGGGTGCTTGCCAAGTCGGGGAGCAGTCCAATATGCTTGTTTCTTATTTTCCCCTCTTTGTCGATAATAAAGCTAGTCGGGATACTGATCACCTGGTATTGCCTGCTTACAGTGCCATCGTCTATCATAACAGGATATGGGATCGCGAATTCATTTACAAAATTCTTCACTGCCGATAACGCATTGGGTCCATCGTCGATTGCTATCGCCAGTACAACAAACCCCTTTCCCATATACTTTTCATAGATAGATTTAAGTTCCGGCGCCACCGTCTGACATGGAGGACACCAAGAAGCGAAAAATTCAAGCATGACCACTTTGCCCCTGTAGTCTTTGAAGTCCAGCCTTTCACTTTTGATGGTGGAAAGGACAAAGGGAGGAGCACTGCCAACTGCCGCCTTTTCCGTCCTTGAACATGATAAAAACAAAAAAACAACAAAGGTCACTAAAAAAAAATAATAAAGCCTTTTCATTAAGTTGACAGAAGAGAGTCTATCTTGGCCTTAAGCTGTGGTTTTGGCACGGCTCCTACCACCTGGTCTACTTTCTGTCCGTCTTTGAAAAACATGACTGTAGGGATACCCATTATCTTGTACTTGGTCGCAACCTCGGGATTTTCATCGGTATTCAACTTTCCGACCTTTACCTTACCGGCATATTCCTTTGCCAATTCTTCAATTGTCGGAGCTATCATCCTGCAAGGGCCGCACCAGACCGCCCAGAAATCAACCATAACCAGTCCGCTCGACTGTAAAACTTCACTGTCCCACGCAGCGCTCGTAAGATCCACAATCCCTTCTGCCATAATACCTCCTGCTTTTTAAAATAAAATTAATAAAACCGATAGAATAATTATAGTTTTTAATCAATGTTTTGTCAATTTAAGGGAGGTGAATAGTGAATAGTGAATGGTGAATGGCTCAAGGCAAAGCACAAAAAACTTTTAGCTTTTAAACTATTCACTATTCACTTTCTGCATCAAAGATGCCGCTCCCATTCCCAGGCTGTCTTTACTATATATTCCAGATTATCATATGCGGGGGTCCAGTTGAGCAGTTTTTTAATTTTCGAGTTCCCGGCAACAAGAGCAGGAGGGTCCCCTGCCCTCCTTCCAACCTCTTCAACGTTGAAATCCGCCGCAGTCACTTTTTTCACCACGTCAATCACTTCCCTCACCGAAGAGCCATGACCGTAACCGCAGTTTAGGACCACGCTTTGATTACCATCAAGGAGGTAACGGAGCGCTGCAATATGGGCATCGGCCAGGTCATCGACATGAATATAGTCCCGGATACAGGTGCCGTCAGGCGTAGTGTAATCGGTACCGAATATCTCCAGCTTTGCGAATTCACCCTTTGCTGTTTTAAGTGCCCGTGTTATCAAATGAGTAGACTCTTTATACGCCTGCCCTATCCTGTTTTCACGGTCAGCTCCCGCTACATTAAAGTACCTGAGCGCTGCATACCTGAAGTCGTCTTTCGCAATAGCCAAATCCCTGAGAACACACTCCGTCATCATTTTTGATGTCCCGTAAGGATTGATCGGCGACAGCGGCGCGTCTTCGGAAACCGGTATTGTCGCGGGAATGCCGTATACAGCAGCTGTAGAAGAAAATATAAGCCGGTTGACTCCATTTTCCATCATCGCCGCGATGAGCTTTATGGCATTGATCGTGTTATTTATATAATATTTAAGCGGGTCACTGACGCTCTCAGACACAATAATCGATGCTGCAAAATGCATTACCGCGTCAGGCCTGAAATCCCTGAGCACCCTTCCCAGCGCAGCACTGTCGGACAAATCGGCCACGACAATGTCCCCATACAGGACCGCCCATTTATTGCCTGAAGAAAGATTATCATAGGTCAGTACCTCATAGGCATGCTCGCCCAGGGCCTTGACTACGTGGCTCCCTATGTATCCTGCCCCGCCGGTAACAAGTATTCTCATACATTCCCTCCACCCCGTCACTCTGAAAAATTGGAATTATATGATATCTCATAAAGCTGATTTTTTTCCATCTGGAAAAGGGTTATAATTACGCCATGTCAATCCATTCAGAGAAAATACAGGATATTGATTTAAAAAAAATTTTTTGGGTTTTTCTTAAAATCGGCGCCTTTTCCTTCGGAGGGGCTTATTCCATGCTTGCCTTTTTTGAAAAGGAGTTAGTAGAAAGACGCAAATGGCTCACGCATGATGAATTCATTGAAGCCGTGGCTATCGGACAGATGACGCCGGGACCGCCTATTGTAAATACGGGAATTTGCATCGGATACAAACTGAAAAAAATAAAAGGGGCTTTGACTGCCACTGTGGGACAGTCATTCACCGGCGCTCTTTTTGCCGTCGTGCTCGCAATTTTCTACATAAAAGCAAAAAACAATATTCTGTTGCACTCAGTCATGAAAGGGGTTGGAGCTGCGGTGGTCGGTCTTCTCCTTTCCATCATTTACAAAATGGCGGTAAAGACCATAAGAGATTATAAATCAGCCATCTTTGCTTTGTCGGCCTTTTTTGCGCTGGCATTGTTCAGACTTAATCCTATAGGACTGATTCTGGCGTCCGGAATACTCGGGCTGGCCGTTTATGGGAGGAGAAAATAAGATGGCGGTCCTGCTGAAATTCTGCTGGATATTGGTTGTGGTTAATGCATTGACGATAGGTGGAGGCTTTGTCATGCTCCCTATGCTTCAAAAGGAATTAGTGGAAAAGTATCACTGGATCACCAATCAGGAATTTCTGGATGCAATCGCTGTAGGACAGGTCACCCCCGGGCCTCTTACAGTCATGAACGCTTTTATCGGATATAAAATTTACGGGTTTGCAGGCTCGGTGATGGCAATGATCAGTTCTTATTTGCCATGCATTATTATTGTATCATTGGCAGCAAAATTCTATTACTCATATAAGGAATCAATAATAATAAATTCCAGCTTCAGGGGAATAAACGCCGCGGTAATCGGAATTCTCGGGGCCGTCGTCATTTCGCTGGGCAACACTTCCCTTGTCGACTTCTCGACCTTCGGCATCGCGATCACCGGTTTCGCTGTCATCTCCTTTACAAGAATAGACCCGACTTTTGTAATTATCGGCTCAGGACTATTGGGTTTGCTGATCTACTGACCCCTGAACCTGCTGGGCCTGCTGCTGCCGGTAGAGAATCATATATTCTTTCTCGAGGTCTTCGTATTGTGCCTGCATTGCTTCGAGGTTTTTGTCCTTTTCTTCGAGTATCTCCTGGAATTCCTTGCTCTTGGCGGTCAGCGTTTCTTTTTCCCTAAGTATCTCCGCATATTTTGCATCGCCCTCAGCTGCGGTATCTGAACTGGCTTCCATATCCTCCGAGATGCGCTTAAACTCTTCCTCCCAAACCTGAAACTTTTCAGTAAGCCTTTCATCTTCCCTGTCAAGAATAGTTATGTATTTTTCCAAATCCAGGTCACTTTCTTCTAATGCTGCCAGGGCCTCTGCGAACCCGGCGCCTTCGGCGCCGCCTTTGATAAGGTCCCTTATTTTGTCCTGCAGTCCGTTGTTGTCCTGCTGCAATGAAGCCAGCCGTTTTCTTGCTCCCTCAAAGACATCCTTAAAACACATCAGTTCCAGTATAGTGCTTTTCTGAGAATTCACCATGTGCTGCAGCCGTCTGATCTGGTCCGGCATTGAAACCCCTTCCTTGTCATCGGGCTGCAGGGCCTCCAACAACTCCACCGGCCCGGAATCCTGGACCGGCTGCTGCTCCTGCTCTACCGGGATTTCAGGCAGGTTTTCAGGCAGGTTTTCGAGAATGGTTTCCGGCAGGGTTTCCGGCAGAGCTGATTCAATTGGCCGCGGAAAGTCAAAAGTCTCCATGCTCTTTTCACTCTTAAGATCATTTAACTTTCTCAATGTTTTCTGGTAAAGGTCTTTATGTTTCCTGTTCCTGGAAAAAAGGTAGACAGTGAGCACGAACAATATAAGGGTAAACTCTATCAGCAATAAAAAATAAAGGGGATCAATATTCACCATTTTCATTAGGCCCCGCCGTGCCTGGCACTTCAATTTAAAAATACAGTTGCATTCGAGCGCCGCTTTACACAGTCATCTCCCGCTTTGCCGCACTCCTTCGCCGTATGGGAAAGTACGCCGCAGTCGTGCGCCTGGCCGGCGCGGCGCATCGAAGCTCCCGGTGCGACACCGTATTTATGAACTGAAATACTTATTTTTTCGAGGCCCCTCCTTTTTTCTTTGTTTTCCTGGTTTTCCATCTCTCCTTAATTTTCTGAATCAGAAAGAGGGTCCCGGCCGACGCCAGAAGCACTGCATTAACAATACCGAACTTTATCAGGACCGGTTCCCAGGCAATGACAGGTACTACAGGTTTTTTATTTGATTCGGGGCCGGGGAGATTCTTCTCAGCGGCCGGCGATGCAGGCGCCGGCTCTACCACCTTAAACTGGAGACTCTTCGTGCGTTTGAAGGTCTTGCCATCAGCCATAAGAGTAAGTGCATAATCACCTGTTTGCGGGACAACAAATTCAAAAGAAGATACTCCCCCCTCAGGTTGCCCGCTGCTGCGAAGCTCGACTTTCGATGATTTGCCGTCAGGTCCCGTAAGTTCCGCAGAAAGCGCTATCTGGTCAAGAATACCCTTTTCTTTCAGTATGCCGCCATCCCTCTCAAGCCAAACGTCCCCCCTGACTTTTTCATTTTTATTCACAAAATTAGTATTGAAAGAGCTCTTGATACTAAGATTGGTTATGACAAATACCTTGTTGCCTTCCTTTTTACTCAGGTTCACTTTCCACTTCCCGGATACAGGCTCCCTGATTGTTATCAAATCGAAAAGCTTTGTCTCATACCACTGTATGTTCTGGCCGAACTTTGCCGGAGTGTTTTTCTTCCGCGATGGGTCAACCAATGTTGTCATTGTTCCTGCTTTCTTGCTGATAAAAACTATCGCCTCTTTGATGTCCTTATCAATGCTGAATGAATCTCCATCAAAAGGAACCTCGTCAGGAGCTTTGATTTTCTCGAACATCAACGCAAAGATGACATGTATGTCCTGGTCAGTAAGTGCGAGTTTGAAGAAGCCCCCTCCGGCCCTGGCCAGGTCCTCAAGGAACGTGGCATCGGATTGATTGCTAAAGGCTATCGTAGAGAGCGTAATTCCGGACTTTGCCAGCTCAGGAAGCAATGCGGAGAGGCTGCTGAGTGCCTCAGCTTCTTTCTCTTTTGAACCGAGTGTAAGCTTTCCGTCAGACAAGAGGAGCAATACTTTTTTGCTGCTTACAGACGTTTTCAGCTCATCTAATCCCTTTTTCACGCCCTCATAAATATTAGTAGAAAATTCCCTTGAAGATATCTTGTTTATCGCGCTGATAAACCTTCCATAATTTTCTTTGGTGTCACGGGTGAGCGGCAGCAGGAGCTTTGCAGAATCGCCGAAGCTCACAATGCCGACGCGGTCATCGCTGCCGAGAAGTGATATAAAAAGTTTCGCCGAAGTCTTCCTGTTATTTTGGGGATCTGTCTTCCTCATGCTTCCGGAACTGTCGATAAGCAGCACTATATCAGCCCCTTTGCTTTGCTCAGAATGCCCTGCTTCACGTGCAGCCGGTTGTGCGCTTTTTTCCCCAGAGGGTCCATCGCCGGAAAATGACAGTGGTGTAAACCCAAAAAAGACCAAGACAGCAAACAACACACCCAATCTTTTCATATGTTCCCCGTCATGCTTTTTTACCACACATTATTATCGGTTAATTAATGTATAACTATAGCACACACCTATTTGGTGAAAAAAGCCCCTGTCCTGTCCTCGGCCAAAATTATCCGCCCTTTATCCTGTTCACCCGCCGGAAAGTTCTCGGTTGGCGATGGATTTGCTAAAACAATTCGAAGTTATACTAGGGCGTTACTCGCTTACTGCAGCCAAAAGTAGGCGCTTCTAAACGATAAACCGGGCGCTCCCCTCTACCCCAAAAAGTCTGACGACCTTTTGAGGACCCCCTGCAGAAAAACGACCCAGCCTATACCATAGCGCTATGACTGTGAGGCAGAATGATGAAGAGATTCTATGGAAAATCATTGGCCACAATCCTTATCTGATTTTGCTGGCGTCGGTGTCCTGGTTGGACAAGGCTCCTGTACCAAACACTTCTCATGTATAATAAAATCATACTGAGTACAAGTGGAAATCTTGCAAGAAAATCGAAACAAGTTTCTCAATGAGGAATAAATGGAAAACGTGGAACCATATTTACATGGCATTTACAGAGATGATGGAACACCAATCAATCCAGAACTTATCCATAAGCCGAGTCTTTGTATAATTTGCCGTAAGGATGATAGCCCCTCAGAAGAAATAGACTGTCTTCTAAATCGTGCGGATCAACAGGGGACTTCTGAGTTCATTTGTGATGCATTTGAGCCAAGAAACCAGAAGCCCTAACAACCATTCAGAATAATTGCCAACTAAAATGTACTTCCTGCAATCGAGACCAATTGCGACTTCATGAATATATTTGTTGCGGGAAATAACTATCAAAATTGGGATTCTCCGATTCTACTTATACTAAACACCGGCATCATTCGTCCGTGACTGCGGAATTCTTTCCATAACTGTACAAGGTCACACACATGCGATATTTCGCCAACGTCGAGAGAGGTATGACTTTTTTCGACTTCTTCGATAAACTCTTTTTCACGGGTATAATTCTCCTTTCTCTCCTTGAGAGATTGTGTTTTCCCAATGAGAATTATACCCCCGATTCATATTTACAGAATTGATTTTACGCTATCCGATGGGGACAATCACTGACAACTGCGTTTTTTAGGATAAAACAATTACTTTTGTATCGGTGTTCCATAATTCTGAATTTTTGTCTGCATTTCAGGGCTCAAAGGTACGATGAGTTCTGCGTTATAAACCCCGGTAGGAGTAACCGGTAATGTATTAGAGTTGGCGGTGGACACCATGTCGGGGGTGTTGTATAATTGATTAGCCGCTACAGCATAAACCCGGGACATGGCGGCTGGGGAGCCGTCTGCTACTGCCGGATCAACATTGGTTATAATGATTGATATGGTATTGTCAGAGTTCCTGACAATATCAAAAGTACGGAACTGCTGGGGGAAATCCCTTAATGATGCCGTCTGAACCTCCCAGAAACCATATTCAGGATGGTTAGAATCAGGGGATTTGAATGGGGTAACCTGATTATTATGCTGATGCCCCGCAAGCCATAGGATAAAATTCGGATATTTCCCACTATTTAATATAGTAACCAGGCTAGTATCTTTAATACAAGTGTCAGCTCCATTTAATGCCCCTGGAACGCCCCAGCTCCCGGTCTTGCCAGACTGGAATAGTAAGACGTCTATCGGTACATGTGTTGCTATAATCATAAGTTGCCCTTCTGCCTGTCCTTTATCAAGCTCACTTAAAAGCCAGGTATAGCGGGCATTATCTAAAGAGCCATTTCCATAAGGGGCGGGAGGACTAAGAACATCTTCACTTTGCTCGCTTTGAGTATCGTCAAGCATGATAATCTTGATTGGTATATTAGCCTTCGGCTCGAAACTATAGGAAGCAAAATTATTGTTTACATTGTTCTGAGTAAAACCATGCCCCACCGGATTGGAAGTCGTATTTAAAAATTCATTCATCCAAGCTTTCATATCAAGCGAGCGCCGGTCTGTATCTGCGGCAATCGAAATAGCGTTTGTGGTCCCCACAGGTCCTGCCCCGATAATATCACCGTAAGGTGTACTACCATCAACTGTCCCCATATAGTAATCGCGTTCATTAAAGCTATTAGGATCCAATGTATTAAATATATTTCCCACGCATAAAATATTCCCTCCAATATAATTTTGTTGGAGGTAAGGAATTACAGGGTTTGACCCAAACCAGAAATTATCGTGGCTACCCTTAGTCTGATACCAGGGAATTGTCTTATCAAGTCCTGCCGCTTGGTAAGGTTTCTGATAATCTATTGTGTCCGCTCCTGCATGTGCCCCGGAACTTGGTGTAATAAACTGACCATCAATAACATCAATATACCATCTTATTTCATTATATTGAGAGTTGTTAGCCGCATCGCCAAGGAATAACCCACAATCAAAGGGCTTTTGTTTGTGAATGGCATTTACCGTCTGAATAGCCGCGTCAAGAATATGTGTTGTATATAGCATAGTAAAGGTTATTGCCGGTAATGTAGGTGAACTAGTAATTGCTGTGTTCATCAGAAGACAGAAGGGTTGACTGGGAGATTCCTTATCGTAAACATGCGTGTCTGCAATAGTAAAGAAATTCAAAAGCGATGCAATGTTAGTAACTTTTGAAATATCATAGTTATCCGGCATAATAGACTTATCTTTTCCATAGTCAATACCAGGCGTCAGATACTGCCATTGTCCATAACCGTTCCCTTGAAATGTCGAAGGTTTCCAGGGCAACGTATTTACATTAGATCCCGAAACAGGTTGTATCACCCTCTGTCTAGTTGTATAAACCTCAGAAGAAATCGGATACCCCGGAGGATTTCCTCCCTGGCTTTGATTGCCACCACATCCGGATAACAAGGAACTCAGTGAAACACATGTAACCGCCCCTACGGAAAGTTTTATAAATCTTCGGCGACTAATATTGCAACTGAAAGTTGGGTCAATTTTTTCAGGAGGATCGTCGATGTCCATATTTTTTCCTTAATCAAAAAAGTTTTCAAGTGTCATTTTTCACGAGCGTTCACCCACCTGGTCTTCACCACCATTCACCCAGGCACAGTGCTCTAAAATGGTTCGTTAAGGTATAACATCAAATGTATTATTCTCTGGAGGATAAACAATGGTCACATCTTTCAGCCTTCCCACCTGGTATATATGTTATCGGCACAATATTTGTTTTCTTTAGCGTTATCTGCAAAACAGATTCATGTCACAGCAAGGTATAAATGATTTTGCCTTGCCTACCATGAGATGGCTAGGGTGTTTGTTCGTCAGGGCGAATCAGGTGCCCCCCGGTGAAAATACCTGACCACGTCTTTTGAGGCTGGTATCGCTGAATGTTTCGGTGAGGAATGACGCGTCGCGGTTGCAGCCATTCTCTTATGTTTATGCCTCTCAGTTTGCTCGCCACCCTGGTCGCTCCCACCACCACAGTTTCCTGTGGGGAAGACGGTGACTTTTACGTCCGAGCACTTCATGCTTTGTTGCCTCCGCATGCCTCGGATATGCTAGCCGTCCGAACAAGCAATTGACGGCGCAGGGACTTTCACCCCGCCAGACTCGCAGCCTTGTCGGCTGCTCCGGTCAGTTACGCCTTCCTGAAACTACGGAGTTGTCGGTGGAGTCCAGCTCGTAAGACTGCTTTGTGAGCGATCCAAAGCTGTGCGTTGTACGGGACAAAACTGGTTTTTAGCTTTCAGAGCCTTCTCGCAAGAATTTTAAAAAGTAACTGACACCGGCTTTTTTTGATTTGCAGCAGGGACCAGCGAATTGCGATCAACCGAGCATCAAATTTGACAAGCAGAGTACGGGACAAAGTCTTTACGTTTTGCAAAATTGTGACACTGCGGCTTTGTCGGGTGAAGCCGGCGCCAAGCCTATGGAGGTCATGTCGCATCTAAAGTGTGGAGGCAGATGATGAATGTTTGTACCAGTATTCATCGTCTCGAAAAGCTTAGTGTTAAGCCTCGTTGCTGGCCCAAAGCATTGGACAAGTTACTGGGGCATACTGAACACTTATTAGAAGTCGAAACTGTTTTGGTTTATCCCTCCGCAACCCGAATACCGCATCTACTCAAACTTCGAGGAGTACTTAGTGGTCGCAGAATGCGGGTACAATGTATGTAACGTCAAGTAAGACGCAACAACACTGTGTCCTGACTGAGTTAAGTAATCGTTTATGAATATTGTGGGTCAGAAAGACCGCATCTCTTCTCTTGCCGCTTCAAGAAGAAACTGCATTGCAAAATACGAAGCCTTTTCCTTATTTGCGGATCTGCCGCACGACAACTGCAACTCTTTAACTATAGTTTTACCCTCGGTGCTTACTGCAATATACACAAGTCCTCTTTTCTTTCCCTCAAGCACCTCCGGGCCGAGATTGCCTGTGGTGGCAAGAGCGTAATCTGTCTTAAGCAAGGCCCGCACCTTCTCTGCCATTTCACGCGCAGCAGTTTCGCTGATTACGCCGTATGTTTCGATAGTAGCCGGGGCAAGACCCAGAATGCTCAGCTTTGAAGCATTTGAGTAGGTCACAAGGCCCGCCTGAAAAAAAGAGCTCGAACCTGGCAGCATCGTCATAAAGTGGCTGAGCAGACCACCGGTGCAGGACTCAGCGATCGCAAGGGTCAGACCTTTCTCACCGAACAGTTTATGCACGGCCCTTATACTACGCAGCACCTCTTCGTTCATCACTATAACCTATAATGAAAAAACCAGCATGTCAAGAGTTTTCTGATGTATAATATGTTCATGCCGGCAAAGTTCAGAGAGATTGAGGGACCCGACATCCCGATTCCTGTCGGGCTGCTCGTTCTGGGGACCAGGATTCCCTGCGATATGTTCATAAAAGAGAACAATGAACTCAAGGCATTCTTTCAAAAGGACGTCCTTTATACGAAGGTTTCACAGGATATTTTGAAAGAAAAAGGAATATCTGAAGTATGCATTTATAGCAGAGATGTCCCAAGCTTCGACTTTTATCTCTCCAGGAACCGTGCGTTAAGTCACAAAAGCGATGTCGACAGCATAGCAGCATTTAAAGAATATTCCTTCTACAAAAAAGAGCATTATCAGATCGATCCCGTCCTGCTGACACCTGGCGCAAAGATAAATTTCAGCCTCTTTGTCATGGATAAATTCAAGTTTTGTCCTCTTGTCGAAGCGTCCGACAATTCTCCCGCGGTTGTAGACGACAGCATGCTGAAAATAGCAGGTGAGATAGTCATAAAGAAATCCGACGTGTTCCGCTACCAGGAATATATTGCTGCCCTCCGGCAGTCCGCTGGACTCCTCGAAAATAATAAAACGAAAACAATAGCGGCTGCCATCAGAGAGACATCAAAGATTGTATTACATAATTTCCTTGCGGACCCAAAGAGCGGCGAGAGAATAAAGGAAATTAACACGCTGGTCAATGATATGGTAGATTGCATCCTTAACGACAAGGACGCGATATACATGCTGTTATCCATGAAAGGCTATGATTATTATACCTATACCCATTCGGTAAATGTTGCCGCCTTATCTATAAGCCTGGGCCTCTTAACAGGTATGAGTCGGGACCACTCGGAAAAACTCGGCATGGGGGCCATGCTTCACGACATTGGGAAGAGCTCAATCTCGCATGAAATTTTGGACAAACAGGGCAGGCTTAGTGATGTCGAATACGCTCTTATCAAAACCCACGTGGTTGAGGGAGAGAAAATCATGCGGGAACACAAAAGTTTTCCTGATGAGTCTTTGAACGCCGTCCTGCATCACCACGAAAAGCTGTCGGGCAAAGGATATCCCCGCGGCCTGTCCGGGAAAGAGATAAGTCTGGTTGGAAGGATCTCTGCCATCGCGGATTGCTACGACGCACTGACAACGATGCGGCCCTACAAAGTGGCTTATACGCCGTTTCATGCGCTTATGCTGATCTCCAAGGATACCGGCGACTACGATGGTGAACTTTTAAGTTCCTTTGTAAAAATGTTAGGCAAGATAGAATAATGGATTTATTCAGCCGGGAAGAAAACTCTCCGGAGAAATCCGGCCCGCCCGCGGCGACTGCCCCGCTCGCTTACCGCATGGCTCCTGCTACACTCGATGAATACATAGGGCAGGACCATATTATTGGCAAGGGGAAGCTTTTAAGGCGGGCCATTGAAGCTGACAGGATTAGCTCCTTAATTCTTTACGGCCCTCCCGGCACCGGCAAAACAGCGCTCGCAAGGGTTATAGCAAACAGGACGCAGGCACATTTCGAATGGCTCAATGCCGCAGTTGCAGGTATCGACGACCTCAGAAAAATTATACAATCGGCAAAGGCACGCAGATCAAACGGCGTGCGCACCGTGCTATTCCTGGATGAAATCCACCGTTTTAACAAACTGCAGCAAGATGTTCTGCTGCCGGATGTTGAGGAAGGCGTTATTACGTTGATCGCTGCAACTGTCGAAAACCCTTTTTTCTATGTCAACTCCGCGCTTATTTCTAGAAGCCAGGTTTTCGAGCTGAAACCGCTAAGCGATGATTCTCTTCTTAAAATTCTTGACTCAGCAGTGCGGGACAGAGATCGTGGGTTGGGGAAGATCAAAATTCAGGTTGACAGCGACGCGCTGCGCCATATCGCTAAAATGTCGGACGGTGACGCCAGAAAGGCGCTTTCCGCCCTGGAACTGGCCGCGCTCACCACCACTTCCGATGAGGACGGCGTCTTGCATGTCACGCTTGCAACAGCAGAAGAATCGATTCAGAAAAAGGCCGTTTTGTACGATAAAAAGGGGGACCAGCACTATGATACTATTTCAGCTTTCATAAAAAGCATGCGCGGTTCCGACCCCGATGCAGCTGTCTATTACCTTGCCAAAATGCTTTATGCAGGAGAAGACCCTCGTTTCGTGGCACGAAGGATTGTCATATGCGCTTCAGAGGATGTAGGCAATGCAGACCCTATGGCTTTGGTTGTTGCGACATCGGCGCTGAGAGCAGTTGAATTTGTCGGCATGCCCGAGGCCAGGATACCCCTTGCCCAGGCAGCCATCTATATTGCTGCGGCGCCAAAAAGCAACGCCTGTTACCGTGCGATCGAGGCTGCAATGGGTGACATAGAAAATGAAGAGACCCTGGAAGTGCCCGACCATTTAAAAAGCAGCAGCTATTCCGGCGCAAAAAAACTCGGCCATGGTGAAGGCTACAAGTATCCACACGACTACGGCGGACACGTTGACCAGGAATATCTCCAAAAAAAACGCAGCTATTATAAACCCTGAAAGGTTAAATGAGTATATGAGAAAACCCATTCACCCGTATACTCATTTACTCATTGGGAGATTGCCATGAAAAAATTTAGCCGGTTACTGTTTCCTGCGTTAGTGCTTCTCTTTATTTTTGGTCCCGCGCAAAGCTACGGCATCGAGAGAGTTGTCAGGACAAGTGACGGGGAAGTTATCACCTTTACGCAGATGATCCAGGAAATCAGGAACTCCAATATTATCTTTGTCGGCGAAGCACACACTAATATTGAACACCACGCTGCACAACTGCAGGTCATCAAATCCCTTGAGGCATTGTCGGTGACAGTCGCAGTAGGGCTTGAAATGTTCAGAGCCGATAGCCAGCGCGAGTTGGACCGTTGGCTGGCAGGCAAAATGGAAGAGGAGGCTTTCATCACGACCTACATGGATAACTGGGGCTACCCGTGGCAGTACTACAGGGACATTTTCCTTTACGCAAAAAAACACCGGATTTCGATGATAGGACTGAATGTTTCCCCTCAAATTACCCAAAAGGTGTCACAGAGCGGATTCGCTTCGCTCACCTCCGGCGAACTCAAACAACTGCCGCCTCAAATAGGCTGTGATATTGATGAACGGTATATGGATTATATTAAGAAGGCCTACGAATTCCATGGAATGGAAAGCAAATCCTTTATTCATTTTTGCGAGGCCCAAATGATATGGGACAAAGTCATGGCATGGAACCTCGCTAAATACCTGACGCACAATCCCAGAACGACCGTGGTGGTCCTCGCAGGAACAGGACACGCGTGGAAAAGGGGAATTCCAGAGCAACTGAGAAGGCAGTATGAATTCCGTTATAAAGCAGTACTGCCTGAAATACCCGACCGCATAAACGTAAGCACCATAACAACCGAAGACGCGGATTATATTTTATTGCAATAAAAAAAGTGAATAGTGAATAGTGAATAGTTAAAAGCTAAAGATGTTTTGCTTTGTGTTTTGCCTTGAGCCGTTCACTATTCACTATTCACTATTCACGTTTCAATATTCACCATTCACGTTTCAATATTCACCTTTCACCGTCCTGCCCTTCTCCTGACTTCCTGAGCTTTCCATTGCATTTTCGCCGCTTTTTCTGTTTTAATTTTTAATACATAAAAAATTCAGGGGCGGAAAGGGGTCATATGATAAAACTGGTTTTACTCAGACATGGCGAAAGCATATGGAATAAAGAAAACAGGTTTACGGGTTGGACAGATGTTGACTTGTCTGAACAAGGAATTGAAGAAGCTAAAAAAGCAGGTCTCGTTCTGAAAGAAGCAGGATTAGCCTTTGACGCCGCCTATACCTCGGTGCTTAAGAGGGCCATAAGGACTTTATGGATCGTCCTGGATGAAATGGACCTGATGTGGATTCCCGTATACCGTTCATGGCGTTTAAATGAGCGTCATTACGGTGCGCTGCAGGGTTTGAATAAGGCGCAGACAGCAGCCTGCTATGGAGAAGAACAGGTGCACATCTGGCGGAGGAGCTTTGACATTCCGCCGCCCGCCCTGGACACTAAAGACCCCCGTTATCCGGGAAACGAGCCGCGTTATAAAGATATCGGCAGCCTTGAACTGCCTTTGACGGAAAGTCTAAAAAACACCATAGCGCGATTTCTTCCATACTGGCATGAAACAATTGCTCCTGCTATACGTTCCGGCGGGAAAGTAATAATCGCAGCGCACGGCAACTCCCTCAGGGCCCTTGTAAAATATCTCGACGCCGTCCCTGACGACGAAATCGTGGCAATGAATATTCCGACCGGGATCCCGCTGGTTTACGAGCTTGACGAAAATCTGAAGCCGCTTCGGCACTATTACCTCGGCGATGCGGTAGAAATTGAAAAAGCGGTGCAAAAGGTGGCGGGCCAGGGCAAAAAAGCGTAGAGCGTTGTGCGTCCAGTGTTGTGCGTCAAAAGGAAACCGTGGTAAATTAAAACTATGCATATTAAACAAAAATACAAAAGCAGATTTTTATTTTTTAACGCGCGACGCTCAACGCTTCACGCCCGACGCATAAGATGCTTCAGGTAAGTAACCTATCAAAAGCTTACGGACAACAGGTGATCTTCGATTCTGTCAGCTTCACGGTCAATCCCGGAGAGCGTATCGGGCTGGTCGGCAGAAACGGCCACGGCAAAACCACCCTCTTCCGCATGATACTCGGTGAGGAGAAGCCTGATGATGGAGTAATCAGCCTCCCTGCCGGTTATACCGTCGGCCACCTTTCCCAGCATATCCGTTTCACCCGTCCGACGGTACTGGACGAAGGCTGCGCCGGTCTCCCGGAATCAGAGGATGGCAGGGACGAATCCTACAAGGTGAAAACCGTTCTGACCGGACTTGGCGTATCGCCTGAGGCTTTCGACCGGGGTCCTTACGAACTCTCTGGCGGATTCCAGATTCGCCTGAATCTCGCCAAGGTTTTGGTAGCTTCTCCGCACCTCCTTCTCCTCGATGAGCCGACAAATTACCTCGACATCGTCTCTATCCGATGGCTTACCCAATTTTTGCGCAACTGGAAAAATGAACTGATTTTAATTACCCACGACAGGGACTTTATGGACAGCGTAACCACCCATACTATTGGTATTCACCGCTGCAAGGTCCGGAAAACAGCAGGCCCCACCCAAAAGCTTTACGACCAACTGCTGCAGGAAGAAGAGGTCTACGAGCAGACAAGGACCAACGAAAGCAAAAAACGTAAAGAGGTGGAACAATTTATCAACCGTTTCAGGGCACAGGCGACAAGGGCCAGGGCAGTGCAATCAAAAATTAAAGCTCTTCAGAAGAAAGAGACGCTGGAGAAAATCGCTGCAATAAAAAACCTTGATTTCGAATTCAAAGCCGCGCCATTCACAGGAAAATTTCTCATTGAAGCAAGCGACATTTCATTTGCATTTGTCCCTGAAGGACCGCTCCTAAGCGGCTTCAGCATGGCCATCGGGAAAAATGACCGCATTGCCGTCATAGGAAAAAACGGCAAGGGCAAAACAACTCTCCTGAACCTGCTGGCCGGAGAATTACCTCCTTCGGAAGGGACAGTTACCCACCATCCGAAATTAAAACTTGCCTACTTCGGACAGACCAATATAAACCGCCTCAACCCCGGCAAGACTGTTGAGGATGAAATACTCGATGTGCTGCCCGAATACAACAGAAAATTTGCTCGCACAATCTGCGGTATCATGATGTTTGACGGAGATAAGGCGCTGAAAAAAATAGAGGTCCTTTCCGGGGGAGAGAAAAGCCGCGTGCTGCTCGGCAAACTCCTGGTAAGCCCCTCAAATCTCCTCCTGCTGGATGAGCCGACCAACCATCTCGACATGGAATCGATCGATTCTCTCCTGGAGGCGCTGACAGCCTTTGATGGAGCGGTCATAATAGTTACCCACAGCGAAATGATCCTCCATGCGCTTGCTACCAGACTTGTCGTGTTCGATAATGACCGGGTAAGCGTATTCGACGGCACTTATCAGGATTTCCTCGACAGAGTCGGATGGGCAAATGAACCGCCCCCACAGCGTACAGCGTTGAGCGTTCAGCGTTCAGCGTCAAAGGAAAAAACAGACTCAACCAACTCAGTTCGCAGTGCGCAGAACTCTGAAAGCTCAACGCTGAACACTCTACGCAATAAGAAAGATATGCGGAGACTCAGGGCTGATCTGATTAACGACAGGGGGAAAGCACTGGGAGCTCTCAAAAGCAGAATTGCCGAAATCGAAGGGAGCATAACAGAATTGGAGCAGAAAGTTAACGACGACACCGGGGCACTACTGGATGTTTCGGTAAAAGGGGACGGCGCCGCGATAAAAAACCTGTCAAAGTCACTGCATGAAGCAAAAGAACAGATTGATGCCCTTTTTGACGAGATGGTAGTTCTGACCACCGAACTCGAAAGCAAAACAAAAGAATTCGAACAAAAAATAAATCAGGTTTCGGGCGATGGGCAAAATGGGCAATAGGCTATGGGCGATAGGCTATAGGTCCTAGTATTTCTGCCTATTACCTATTACCTATTACCTATTACCTATTACCTATTGCAATTTGTTATTGCCCGTAATTTTTTGCCTTGAGTAGTTCACCCAGGCTGCCTAGAGCGCTGGAAGACTTTCCTTCATCCTTAACTGAAGCCTTGTAACGCTTGAAGTCTTCCCGCTCCTCCATCTCCTTGAGCGCCTTGCGGCTGAGGAGCACTTTGCCGCGTCCGGTGTCCACTTCGCGCACAGCAACCTGCATGGCCAAACCAGCTGGAAACATGCGGTTGTGGTCTGAACCGCTCGGCGTATCCATCTCGGAGTTTGGGACAAGCCCGGTCAGCTCATCACCTATCTTCACAAAAACTCCGAAAGGCGTGACCCTCTCGACTACCCCATCTATAATTTCACCTTCGGAAGGCAGAACAATCTTTTTCACTTCACGCTTGGGCTGCATCGAAAGAGAAAGTTTCCTGTTCTCCGGATCGACCGCAAGCACATATGCTTCGACCTGCTGGCCGACCGCAACAACTTCTTTCGGATGCTGTATACGCCGGCCGGCCCCCAGGTTCGAAATGTGCATCAAACCATCTATTCCGGGTTCCAGTGTGACAAAGGCGCCGAAAGCCGCAAGCCTGACAATCGTACCGTTTACTTTTTCGCCCACAGAATACTTCTCCGACACACTGCGCCATGGGTCAGGCTGTAGTGCTTTTATACTCACCGTCAGGCGCTCTCTGTCCCAGTCAAGAGATAAGACCCTGACCTTCACTTCCTGACCGATGGACAGCACATCTTCCGGCTTCTCTATTCTTCCCCAGGATATTTCGCTGAAGGGGACCAGACCGTCAATGCCGCCAAGGTCGACAAAAGCACCGAAACTCTGGAGAGCTCGCACCTTCGCGGTAATGTCCAACCCAACTGAAATAGTCTCCTTAAGAATGTCTATTCTGGCCCGGCGTTCCTCCTCAAGAGCGGCGCGCCGCGAGATCACTACGGTGCGTCCGCCTTCCTTATAATCCAGGACCTTGAACGAGAAGGTCTTGCCTATATAGTCGGCGCCCACTCTTCCACCTCTGATGTCAATATGAGACCAGGGACAGAAGCATACCACGCCGCCTACAGAAACCTCGAACCCTCCTTTTATCTCCCGCTTGACATCCCCGTTTATTGCTATTCCCGCGCTGAAGGCATCGCGGACCGCGTCCAGCCGCAGTGAAGAATAACCATTTGAAAGAGTGGTTAGATGTCTGATTCCATCCTGCACAGACAGGAAAAAAGCATCGACAATGTCACCCTCTCTCACCCGGCATATACCGTTTTCGTCGATAAATTCGCTTAATGTTATCATGCCCTCGCTCTTTCCGCCGAGGTCGATATAAACAGCGTCGCCGGAAATACTGATCACCCTGGCCGTGACCTTCTGGCCGGGAGCGAGTCTTCCAGTAGCAGCGCCGTTCTTTTCAAGCAGGACGGCAAAACTCTCTTCCTCGGGAGCACCCTCCGGATCCATAACGCCTGTGGCCTCTCGTGGAAAGCCGGCTGGCGGAATAGTTTCCTGCCCTGCGGTATTTAAAGCATCATCTTTTACAGAATCATCAGACATATTGTGTACCTCTCATTGAACTTCCCCGCAGCAAGCTTCGGGGTATTCTAAAATATTCCCTCCCTTGACGGGAGGGGATGCAGGGAAAAGCATATCAACGGAATACGCTTAATTAGATTAACCTCTAGTTTAAAGGATTTCGTCAGCTCCCGTCAATTTGCCCGGCACTCGAGGGTGTGCGTCATGGATGTGGGGCGCGCCAAGGCGTCATTCCAGCTTGTCAGGAATCCCCGTCAACTTGGGCTCACAAAGGGGCATGAAAATCACCCTCCCCTTATATCCCCGACCTCAAAGGGAGGGGAACTATAATCAGATCCCTCTCCCCTTGGTGGGAGAGGGTGGGGGTGAGGGTGTATTTTCGAGACAATGACAAAATTGCAAACCCGTAAATCTGGCGCAGGCCTCCCTGCTTTACGCCACGGAGTCAACAGAGTATAATTAAACTATGACGGAACAAATGGAGCAGCCTAAGAAAAATCCTTGTCCGGATTGCACCTTTTGTCAGTGCTGCAGCGAAACGCGTTGCAGCATGTGCCGGCCTTCTGCAAACAAAAAACCTAAAAAAGAAAAAAAATTAAAGGCGCATAAGCCTCTTTTCATGCCATATTAATTATCGGATTCACGGGGCTCACGTCTATAGCATATGGGATTCAAATTCCGGCCGAAGACCGGATGTATGACGTTACGATGCAGCCCCATCTGCCCGAGCCCGGCCGCCACTGCTACCGGCTTGTGAGAAACAACAAATATCTTTCCGGGCCGTTGGTCCATTTCCATTGGGAACGCTGCAGCCGGAGCTACGGCCTTCACCCCAATGCGCTCCAGATAAGCCGTCAATTTATGAGACGCACCTTCGATTTTTTTACCGACCTCGTGCAGTTCAAGACTTGCGATAGAGCGGGCCGGGCTTCCGGCACAGGCCCGTGTTTCAAGAAGGCCTCGAGCGTACGTGTTTAAAATTAATATTATTCCAAACACACCCTGAAGAGTTATAATAGGAAAGCATCACCATAGGTTAGGAGGAAAGTTTGCAAAGCAACTCGTTGTTACTCGAAAATCTTGTCAATCGATCGAACGATGCGATATTTGTCATAGACCCTGAAACAGGGTCGTTCCTGCATGTAAACGACAAGGCTTGCAGTAACCTGGGATACGAGTATAACGAACTTCTTCATTTGAGCGTTCCCGATGTTGAGGCCTCTATACGCGATCGTTCTGCATGGAAGGAACACGTTAAAGAAGTTAAGAGAAATGGATATATGCTGTTGCAAGGGAAACATAAGCGTAAAGGCGGTACCACCTTTCCGGTAGAAATAAATGTTAAGTACATCCGGCTGGAGGAAAAAGCTTATATGATAGCAGTGGCGCGCGATATCACCGCGCGCAGGAATGCTGAGGAGTATCTGCGGCAAAGCGAGGAGCGCTTCAGGCTTGCTATGCTGGGCGCCACAGACGGCCTATGGGACCGGAATTTGCTGACTGATGAAATATATTATTCTCCCCGATGGAAAACAATGCTGGGCTACGCCGATGAGGAGTTGGCGAACCATCTCGATACCTGGAAAGGCCTGCTCCACCCGGAAGATAGGGAACCCACCCTGGCCCTTGTACGCGACTTCCTTGAGGGACGTGCCGACAAATACGAGGCGGAATTCCGCTTGCGTCATAAAGACGGCCATTATATAGATATCCTTTCTCGTGGCTCGCTTATTCGCGGTATTAATGGTGAGGCATTGCGGTTTGTCGGCACGCACGTCGACATCACCGAACGCAAACAGACTGAGGAACAGATAATGGCGCTTAACAAGCAGTTGAAGCAGAAAGTCGCTAAACTGGACGCTGCCAACAAAGAACTCGAAGCTTTCAGCTATTCAGTCTCTCACGATCTTCGGGCCCCTCTCCGGCACATGTCAGGCTTTATGAAGCTTTTACAAAAAAAGCTGGGGGACTACCCTGATGTCGAAACCCGGGATTATATGGCCTCTATAGTTGAGGCCTCGAAAAAGATGGATATGCTTATCGATGATTTGCTCGCCTTCTCCCGCATCGCGCGTGTAGAGATGCGAAAGAAAAAAGTGAGCTTGAAGACCCTGGTTAAAGCGGCGATCGGCGATATTCGGAGTGAAACGAAAGCGCGGGACATTATATGGGATATCGACGAACTGCCTGACGTATACGGTGACCAATCCATGCTGAGTCTCGTGCTTGCTAATCTCATTTCTAATGCCGTTAAATACACTAGTACTCGTTCACGTGCTGAAATCAAGATCGGTTATAAAGAAGACAAGGAAGAATTTATATTTTCCGTGAAAGACAACGGCGTAGGATTTGACATGAAATATGCGGATAAGCTCTTCTGCGTATTCCAGCGTCTCCATACCCAGAACGAATTTGAAGGCAACGGCATTGGACTTTCAATTGTGCAGCGCATCATTGCCCGCCATGACGGGAGAGTCTGGGCCGAAAGTGCTGTGGGACAAGGCGCCGCATTTTACTTTGCTCTGCCAAAAGTAAAGGAGACATAAGAATGCCTGAACTGAAACATATTTTGCTCACAAGAACGATAAAAATCCCTTTACCGGCAGCATTCATCCTGGTATTAGTATTGGGTCTGATTTATACGGTTCCCCTTTACGCACATGAAAATCAAGCCGCCGGTGGGAAGAAAACATTCACTAAACACTTTCAGGAGACCTTGTTCGATATTACTGAGCATGCAGCCTTTAGTGTAGAGGTGCTTCTCGACGATAGGGAATACAAAATAGGTAAAGGAGTGGTCGGCATAGTAATACACGACGACAAAGATTCCGACGTCAAAGGGGCCGGGATAACGGTAGTGCAGAAAAACCTCGATACCGGTGAAAGTGTGCCCGAAACAATAACCATAACTGACAAAGACAACGGCCTTTATATTTTATCCGGCCTCAACCTGGAGAGACAAGGCCGCCGGGAGCTCTCTATTTCAATTAAGAAGGGCAATGTCCGGGACAGTGTCACCTTTATCCTGCCCGATGCATTGAAGAAGCACTACCCTAAAGGCAAGTACACACCCTGAGTGCGTCAAGTGCGTCAAACTGGTAATAAATAATTATGGGCGATATACATATAGGACTGACCGGTTATCCAAAGCCCTGGCTTTTGTTCTGGATCGCTGCCATTATTGCGATCGGATACATGGTCATGACATTCTACCGTAAATGGCAGAGCTGGTCGCAAAGCGCGCCAGAGATGCCGGCGGCTCGAAACGGAAATCTCCATACTGTGAAAATATGGTTTGCCGAGGTCATCTGTCAGCGACAGCTCTTTGGGCTGTCTCCTTTTCGTTGGTTTGTTCATGCCCTTATATTCTGGGGTTTCACAGGCCTTCTCTTTCTTTCATTTGTCGCTGTAATTTTAAAACCGTTGAAATACCTGGGGATAGACGGAGGATGGGCAAGTTTCTTTTTTTTCGGGAATGGTCATGCCGTCATTAAAATATGGGGAGATAGCTTTGGGCTGGCTCTTTTGCTCGGGCTGCTGGCAGCCGCACTTCGGCGCCTTCTGATACGGCCGGCCCAGTTGGTGAATAACCAGATAGATATAATCCTCGTGGTCTTTCTTCTCTGGCTCACCATTTCAGGATTCTCTCTCGAGGGATTGCACCTGGCGCTCGCACCCCCTGCGCTGGTCAGGTATTCTTTTGTCGGCAGGCTCTTTGTCCCTCCCGGCACATTTACGAAGGCACAACTTCAACCGTGGCTGACGGCCATGTGGACACTGCACGCTTTGAGCGGCGTGTCACTTATGGCATACCTGCCTCACAGCAAATTGATGCACAGTTTGCTTGCTCCTTTGGTTATTGCAATGAATGCTGAAGAGGAGCAGGACAGAAAGGACATATATTGGCCCGACATAAAAAAACACAGGGCGACCGGATCGCCGAGGTCCTGACCCGCAGACAGCGCATTGAGCTTGAAGCCTGTGCCCGGTGCGGCGAGTGCCAGGTATGGTGCCCCGTGTATGCCCAGGACAAGCGTGAATGCGTAACCGCGAGAGGCAAGCTTGCTTCCCTGCGGGGTATTTTGAGCGGCCCTCCGCTGCAAGCCGAAGAGCAAAAAGAATTGCTTGAGGGACTCTACGAATGCTCCTGCTGTGGCCAATGCCATGTGGTATGCCCGGTCCGTATCAATACCCCTGAATTGTGGGAACAGGCCCGTCTTTCCCTTTCCATGGCAGGTATTCCCCAGCCGGAAAGCCAAATCAAACAGCTCTCGACAATCAAGGATTTTAACAATTGTTATGGCAAACCGCAGCAGGAGCGGGGCCTCTGGGCCCAAAGGGCCTGGGAGGCAGGCTTTCTGAAAGCCCCGCTGCCGCTCTGGAAGGAGCATCGGACCCCTGTGCTTTATTTCGCAGGATGTGCTGCAAGCTTTGACCCTGATATGCAATCAGTGGCGGTCCAGTCTGCCCGGCTCATGCAGGAGGCAGGGGTCGAATTTTCTATTCTGGGCAATGATGAGCCCTGCTGCATAAGCAAACTGCGGCGGATGGGAGACGCTGATTTCACCAGAGAAGCGCAAAAGCGTATTGATATGTTCAATGAGCAGGAGATCACTACAATAGTTGTTTCATGCGCAGGCTGCTACAAGGGTTTCCATTCCGATTATGGGAGGCTCTGGCCTGGCGCAAAGCGGGTCTTGCATCTCACCGAGTTTCTGGACCAGCTCATAACGGAGGGCCGTCTGCGTCCGGAAAGAGAAGTCCCCCTTACGGTTACGTATCATGATCCTTGCCATCTGGGAAGGCACAGCGGTATTTACGGCCCTCCGCGCCGTATTCTCAAAGCAGTGCCGGGACTGACATTGGCAGAAATGCCGCGTCATGGCGCTTTTTCAGCCTGCTGCGGGATGGGCGGCGGTCTCAAAACCGTTAATCCTGAAATCCAGCATAAAATGGGCGCCTCCCGGATAAGTGAGGCGGAGTCCACCGGTGCGCAGGCCATCGTTACTCCCTGCCAGACCTGCTGTCTGGGGCTGCTACACGGCCTGGAAAAAGGAGCATCCGCAATGAAAGTATGTCACCTGAATGAGATACTCATCCGCTCTGTCTGTCCGGAAGTGTCTGCCGCCGCGATTAAAGCCGCATTCGAACGTTTTCAGATGACTTAAACAAGGCTAAAACACGGGCTCGAATCCTGTTCGGACCATTATAAAGATAGTTACGGCAATAAAGTCTCTATCGGAAATAAATAGTTACAAGGAGAAAAAATGGTTACTTCAATTATTCTCATAAATGCAGAAAGATCAAAAATTAACGAAGTAGCTGAGCAACTGGCCGCAATGGAGGGGATATCTGAAGTTTATTCAGTTAGTGGAAATTATGATCTCGTTGCAATTGCGCGAGTCCCATCAAATGATGATCTTGCAAATCTTGTTACTAAAAAAATGGTCAGCATCGATTATATTGTAAAGTCAGAAACTATGCTGGCATTTAAAGCATTTTCTCGTCATGATCTTGAAGCAATGTTCAATATAGGAATGTAGGGGTCGACGGGGAATTCTGAAGCAGCCAAGAAGCACGCCCGGCTTATATCTAATACCCCCTGGCGTCGAAAATTCTCCTGGTTTTCTTTTCAGACCGCGGCAGGCTGCCGTACGGCATGATCTCGACCGTGCCCGAAACAATCAGTTTGCTCCTCAGTTTTTTTGATATTATTTCTGAGAGCCCTTTGTCGCCGCTTTCGTGGATGTTTTCCTCACGCTCCACCTTCAGTGTCATATAGTCCCTTCCATCAGCGCAATGCTCCAGATGCACCTGGTACTCACTGCCGGCTCCTTTGACTCCCGAGAGGACCTCGTCGATCTGCCCGGGATAAACATTGACGCCCCTGACTATGAACATGTCGTCAGACCTCCCGAGTATTTTGTCATGCCGGGGCAGTTGACAGCCGCAGGGGCAGTCACCCGTCACCATCCTGGTCAGGTCTCTTGAACGGTAACGGATAAGAGGGGCTCCCTCTTTGCATAAAGAAGTAAAGACCATCTCGCCGATCTCGCCCGGCCCGACGGGCTTCAAGGTCTCAGGGTCCAGGATTTCGAGGATGTAGAAGTCAGCCCAGTAATGGATCCCATTATTGTATTTACAGCTCAGGCCCGTACCGGGACCGTAAAGTTCGGTCAGACCGGCGATATCATAGAACTCATCTATATTGAGGAGTTCCTTTATCTTCCTGATCATGGCGCTGCTCGTCCGCTCTGCGCCTGCTATGACCTTTTTGAGATTGATCTTGTCCTGCAGGTCCCGACGGCGGACTTCCTCCGCCAACAGCAAAGCCATGGAACCTGTAGAACATAGTACGGTGGACTGCATATCCGTCAGCAGAGTACACTGCATCTCCATGTTGCCCGGCCCTGCAGGGATGGCCAGTGAGCCGAACCTCTCGCATCCGAGCTGGAACCCGGCCCCGGCTGTCCACAATCCATATCCCACGCATATCTGCACCCTGTCATCACGGGTCACACCTGCCAGTTCGTAACACCTACCGAACATGTATGACCAATCGTCTATATCTTTACGGGTGTAAGAGAGAATTTTCCTTTTGCCCGTAGTGCCGGATGAGGAATGTATCCTGACTATGTCCGAGAAATCTGCGGCCCGCAGGGGAAACGGGTATTCATTCGTGAGGTCGTCGGCAGTAGTGAACGGCAGCCGGTTGATGTCATCGAGCCTCCTGATATCTTCGGGTTTTACTCCTGCCGAATCAAGACGCTTCCTGTAAAATTCGGAATGGCCATAGGCGTGGGATACTGTCCATTGCAGGCCGTTCAACTGGTGTTCATTTAACCCTTCCGCCATCCCGGCCTTTGACGGGAACCTTTTGAGTGAAGATAACGTATTCATATATTCACCTTTTCGCCGCGAAGCACTCCGAGGTCGAACACCGACAAGGACGCCTTAAGGAGCTCGTTGCGGCCTGCGAGCTTTTGATGGAGTACTGCCCTGATATCATCGGGACTGCAGAAAGCCTGTCTGGAAGTCCTGATGAGCGCCGAGAACGCGAAACCTGCGAGAGCAAGGTTGACGGACTTAGGCTGCTGAACTTCATTGGCCAATCCGTCTGCATCTATTAGGAGCATCTTCAGGTTTTGGGGGCCCTCGGGTTGCGACCGCGTATTAACAACGGCAATCCCGTCCGGACCAAGATAACATAGATGATTCTGCAGGTTCTCTTCCGTAAGCAGCAACAGGACGTCGGCCTTGCCCGGCCTGATCAACGGGCTTGAGAAGCCTCCAACTTTGATGTGCGAAACGACGATGCCTCCGCGTTGGGCCATGCCGTGGGTCTCTGCGGTCAAGACCGGGTATCCTTTGTAAATAGCGGCCTCAGCCAGCACACGGGTGATGAACAAGATGCCCTGACCGCCCACCCCGCTTATAAGGATCTGCTGTTTTTCGAAAGGCATGCCCACTCCGATCCCACCCTCCTTATCGCATTGTCAAAACTTAACCACAGAGAACACAGAGAAAAGCTGAAAAGTCAGGGAACTGCTCAACAAATCTATTCCCCACCCTCCGTGCTCTCAAGGCCTTGAGAGAAAGCAACAAACCCGAACTTTCACTGAAGAGTGCACAGAGATAGTCAGATCGGATGTTATATCTTCTTAAATCCATGAATTTCTCTGTGCCCTCTGTGGTTTTCCGACTCCACCTTCCTGATCGCCTTCTTCGGACAGACGTGAATGCATATACCGCAGCCGCTGCAAACAAGCTGGTTGATTCTCGCGAGCTTTCGGTGGCCGTCATATTCGATAGCAGGGCATTCAAATTGTTTAATACAATATGAGCAGCCATCACATGATGAGGATATCTCCACATTGATGCATTCACACTCCGCTGTTTTACCGCGCTCGTCCATGAGACAAGCATGACGGGAAATGACTACGGCAAGGCCCTTGTCTTTAGCGTGTTTTCGGGCCGACTTAAGGAGCTTTATAAATCCTGGCATATCGTAAGGATCACCAACCCGGCAGAACCTGATGCCGCAGCTCTTGACAAGCCCCTCTATCGAGATCTTTGCAAGAGGGTTGCCGCAGCTATCTATCCCCGTGGCAGGCGTGGGCTGGTTTCCGGTCATCGCGGTCGTCGAATTGTCGAGCACTACCAGGACAAAGCGCGCATCCTGCACAGCAGCGTCGATCAGTGCAGGGACTCCGGCATGGAAAAAGGTCGAATCTCCAATTGTGGCCACTATTTCAGTCTCGTTGCCGCCCAATCTGAAAGCCTGATAAAAACCCGAGGCCTGGCTGATTGACGCACCCATGCAAAGGGCGGTGTCTATCGCACCGAGGTTCAGGCCGAGGGTATAACAGCCGATGTCGCTTGTGTAAATAGCGCCGGGTACCGCCTTCTTGATCGCAAAAAAACTCGCGCGGTGAGGGCATCCGGGGCAAAGGCTGGGTCTCCTGCCCTGTTCAGGGGAGGTCCTGGGTACAGACTTTTCAGTAGCGCAAAAATTCAGGACTATCCCTTCGATAATTTCAGGCAGCAGCTCTCCGGCAGCCGGTATGAATCCGTTTAAACGGCCCTTGACCTTATGTCTGTCCGCTATCTGCATTTCGATGACAGGCGCGCTCTCTTCTATTACCAGTATGTCCTCATATCTGCAGAGGAGATCTTCTATAAAAGCGGAATGCAGAGGGAACGGCTGGATAACCTGGAAGACGTCAACCTTATGCAGAAGACTGAGATCGGCCATTATCTCCTGAACGTGAGCGGCTGCCACACCTGACACGACTATGGCCCGCGAAGCGGCAACCAACGGGTTCAAAAGGCGCGGGCGAGTATCCTCATTAGCAGATATGGCAGACAGTTTATCATTCAGCCTGGTATGAAGGATATGCCGAAACTTGGGCGTTGCAGCCCATCTGGCAGGGTCCTTGCTGAATGCCGCTACGCGGCGAGTATGTTCCACCAGTTTCAATTCCACATCCTGTCCGCCGTGACAGACCCTGGTGGTCGGTCTTAGCATGACGGGAACCTCGAACTTCTCTGAAAGTTCATAGGCAAGCCTGACAAACTCCTTTGCCTGCTCCGGTCCGGCCGGGTCCAGGACAGGCGCCTTGGCGAACATCGCCATCAAGCGGCTATCCTGCTCTGTCTGAGAGGAGTGCGGCCCCGGGTCGTCCGCGCTGATCACGATAAACCCCCCTTTTGCGCCCATATAGGCGGCGCTCGTAAGAGGGTCGGATGCCACATTAAGACCCACCTGCTTCATACTCACTGCTGTGCGGAGCCCGGCGATACTGCCTGCATAAGCTATTTCAAAAGCTATTTTTTCGTTTACGGCCCACTGGGTATGTATCGGCAGCGACAATTCCTTCTTCCATCTGACTACTCCGGGCAGAATCTCCGAGGCCGGGGTCCCAGGATATGAAAGGGCCATGGAACAGCCGTTCTCCACAAGCCCACGGGCTATGGCCTCATTGCCGATCATAAGCAGGCGCTTTTTCACTGACTGTCTCTTCCCTCTTCAATAGTTGTAACGCTAAACAAATATACTAAGTTCCGAGGTTAAGGTATGTCAACCCTGACAAAGATTACGGGTGTGACAGTGAGTAGTGAGTAGTAAGTAGTGAATTGTAAGTAGTAAGTAGTGAATTGTCGGTTGAGGTAGGAAGTGAATGGCTGCCTTTATATTTTTTCTACTCACTACTTACCACTTACTACTCACTATTCACTACTACGACCAGAATCCACCACCTAAAACACCGAACCACAGAGAACACAGAGTTTTTCTCTGTGCTCTCAAGGCCTTCAGGAAAAGAGACAAAACTGAACGTTAGCTAGAGAGTGCACAGAGATTAAA
>Ga0181533_1000912_pt1 | contig 39207 bp, 29 predicted proteins | sample PEATcosm2014_Bin_45_FD_119772 | JGI IMG/M metagenome (GOLD analysis project Ga0181533, IMG submission 119772) | Peatland microbial communities from MTU Mesocosm Facility, Houghton, MI, USA - PEATcosm2014_Bin11_60_metaG | ecosystem: Environmental > Terrestrial > Soil > Wetlands > Peat | place...
CAGATCCTTGACACAGCCCGCGGCCAGTGTCGAATCTTCGTCAGACCCTGGGCAAATTCCACCCAGGCTACCGCCTCTCGAGAGGTGGTAGTTGGTTGAGCGGCCGGCGTGACGGCGGCGGGGCCGGAGGCCGGTGGCCGGTATCGGATCCGGTGGCCGGTCCCGGTTCCGGTACCCGGCACCAGTCACGGATCTTCAAGAGGCGGTACTGGCGCTCACTTGGCCTGACTGGGTGTGCCCGCGAGCGCCGGGTTCAGGGCGGCCGCGCCGGGAAGCGGGGCGAGGCTGAACCACACGGGCTTGGCGATCTGGTTAGACTGGAGTTGCACCGCTCTTGTCCACGCAGCGGCATCGGCAATCGGGCTGGCGCGATCCCAGGCCGTGCCCACGTAATAGGTCAGCGGGCCGTTCTTCGGGGCGGGCGCGATCAGCAGGTAGTCGAGGTCGGTCTGCTGTGCCTCGCTGCGCGAGCCGGGCGGAAGAACGATGGCACATCCGAGGTTGCCACTCGCGCCGCCGTTGAGCGGCTCCCAAACCCGCATCCAGCCGGCCTGGCCGTCGACTTCCACCACGCCTCCGGGGTGTTTCGAGATGCCGAGCCCGAGGGACAACCCGCCCTTGCCTCCTTTGAAGGTGCTCTCGAAGCGATTGAAGTGCGAACCGGCATCGAGGGTCACGCGCTTGGTCTCGGTCACGCGCGTGCCGCCGGGGCCCCAGGCGGCGTAGCTGAGCTCGAACATGAGACGGATGGGACCGTTGGCCAGCACGCGCGAGCCGATGAAGTTCTTCGACACGTGCAGCTTGCCGCCCGACCAGATACCCAACCCGCCGCAGCCCCGCGATTTGCCCACCGCATAGAAGTCTGCGCCTTCGCCGTGGTCCTGGTGATAGTCGTCCGTCATGTACCATTCGTTGACCACCAGCTTGGGCACGCGCTTGACCCAAACGTCCACGCCGCTGGAGGTGAGCGGGTCCTTCTTCCAGATTTCCAGGTCAGGCCCGTACATGCGGTGAGCGACGACGTCGTTCTCCCACGCGAAGTCGTCGTGCCGCTCGCGCACGAAGCGACCGTAGACCTTGTAGTCTGCCTCGGCGGCCAGACCGCGTTCCGCGACCCGCAGCCAAAACGCCTTGCTCTCGTTCGGGCCGAAGTCGGCCTGAAAGACGATCTGGTCAGGCGTCTCGTCGCCGTCCGTGTCGACCAACTGGGAAAGTACCGGCTTCCCCTGCGAGTCGACCACCTGGATCTTTTTCATATCCAACCCGGGCACCAGCTTGATCAGGTCAACCGCCGCGAGTTCGATGGTCTCGGCGCTTCGGCGCGTGTCCAGCGGATTGGTCAGGGTCAACACCATCACGTCCGCCTTGTCGGCGACGGGGCTGGATGGGACAGCGACAGGCGCTGCCGGCGCGGGCGCAGGAGCAGCGGCCTCGGCCTTGGGCGGAGGCGCGACCGGCGCTGGCGTTTGTGACGGACTCGCGGGCGGAGCGGACGCGCAAGCAGGCGCGAGCGAGCCAACCAGCGCGAACACGAGGACGCAACGAGTTTTGATGGTTTTCATGAGGGCGAATTATCGCCGAAGTCTCCACGGGAAAGAACAGAAAGTTGGACGCGCCCCTTTGTCGGCGCGACACAGCCCATCCGCCCCCCGTGCTCTACGATCGGGTTGGCCGCGGAGATTCGCTGGCGCGCAGATTCGCTGGCGACGCTTGACTCGGCGAGCGCCCGCGGGCATCGTTCGCCGCGTGGTTTTGAGTTGGCGCTGTCCGCCGCGATCGACGGCTCTGGCGCTGTGACCGGGCCCGATGCGCAACCGGATCGCCTGTGCCCGTTTCGTCCGACGGGTCAGTGGCTGCGGTCCTCACCACGTAAACAACATGCCGCTGTTGGCGATGTAATCGACCTGCTTCTGACCCAGGTACCACGCGAAGTTGGCGCGGAACAGGTCCACGTCGAGGTGAAGCCAGGGCTTGACATGATAAACGGCGCCGCATGAGAAGCCCTGCTGGTACTTGATAACACTATTGAGAAGGTATCCGGTGCTGGGATCAACCACGTGGTCGTCGGCGTTCATGAAGATCTGGGTAATACCCCAAGCCGCTGAGACGTCCACGCGGCCCAGGACGGCCATCGATTGCACGTAGTACCCATCGGACTTGCGCAATTGACCTTCCTGGTCGACCGAGGCATCGCTGACCTCCATGGCGTAGTACAGCCCAAGACCGTACCCGTAGTAACCAGCAGCCCCCAAACGAAGCGGACCCAGCTCAAGGCGTCCGCCATATCCAACACCCTTCGCCGTCACGCTGTCCGAGTCCGGAGCCCATGTCTTATACACTCTTTGATAGGTTCCGCTGCCGAAGAGAACAAATTTTCCCACTTTGCCGATAGGCCGTTCGAAGGTCAATTCGGCTTCTGGTCGCGCCCACTTGGTTCGCGTCCCGGCTTCATCAAGTTGGGCAGGATCGAAGGCCCCGACGGTGAGCTGCAGGCCACCGAGGACCGGCGTCGCATAAACGACGCCGGCCGAGAATCCGCTGCCAAGCAGGCCAAATCCGCTCTGACCTTGCGTCGGGCCATTGGAATCAACCGCCTCGGGATAACCTACGCCGTATCCGTGGCCGTAGAGAATGTCGATCTCCGTGTTGCCGCGCACGAACAACTCACTCGATCGGCCCACCATCAAGCTGCCCCATGCCCCCTCTAGCTTGACGTAGCCCTGTCTCACGTCAGCGTAGTTGATCTGGGTTTGTTGTTGGTTCACGCTTTCCACCCAAGCCCAAAACTGGATGTATCCTGTGACGCTTGTGCGTTCGGTGATGCGGTCCCTCACTCCGATGCCAAATGTATTTCCGATCATTCCGCTGCGAATCCGCATGCTTTCGATTGTTCCTTGCGGCGTTTGACCGGTTCCACTGGTCGCCGGCTGGGAAGCGTCCGCGGACATTCCGCCACCCTTGACGGTGTACTCGGGTGCCTGGGTTACTGCGCTCACTGGCGCATTGGGGTACGCGTCGCCTCGAACGTAACTGACGAAGGCGCCCACTCGACCATCGCTGTAAACCGTCCAATCGCCATTCTTGGAGAGCACATCTTCAGCTGCCGCATTTTTCGGAAAAAGGCAGCAGGCGAGAGCGAATGAGCAAAGAACGGCAGATGTCTTCACAAGATGTCGACAGTTGGACCCCGCCGGCGCATGCAGAGGTTGGTGTCGTGCTGCAGGCGGCTGCTGCGAGCAGCGTAGAACCTGCCGGCAGCAACCAGACAGCCGATCACCAAGTAAACAGCATGCCGCTGTTGGCGATGTAGTCGACTTGTTTTTCGTCGCCATAGTACCAGACGAAGTTGGCACGGAATAGGTCGACGTCGATGTGAAGCCAGGGCTTGACGTGGTAGACGGCGCCGCACGAAATGCCCTGCTGGTACTTGATCAGGTCAAAAGAGGGGTAACCCGTGGCAGCGACAATCATGCCGTCGTCGGCGGTCCGGAAGACACTTGTCCTGCCCCAGCCGGCTGAGACGTCCACCTTGCCCAAGACGACCATCGCGAGCACAGAGTACCCAGCGATCCAGCGCAATTGGTTTGTCTGACTGACTGCGGCCGCACTTGATTCCAGGGTGTTGTACAGCCCGAGACCGCGTCCATAGTGGCCAGAAACGCCCAGGCGAGCTGGACCCAGCTCAAGACGGCCGCCAAAGGCGATCCCCTTCGCCGACGTGCTGTACTGCGAGACGTCCGGCTCACCTAGCACGTATAACTTCTCGTAGAGTGCGCTGGTGAAGAGAACAACCTTTCCCATCTGGCCGATGGGCTGCGTGAAGGTCAGCTCGCCCTCTGGCCGCACCCACTTCGTCCGAGGCCACGCGCCCACGATCACTGCTGGATCGAAGATGCCAATGTTTAGCTGTAGGCCGGCAAGCACGGGCGTCCCATAAACCACGCCCGACGCGAACCAGCTCCCCAAGATGCCGAATCCGACTTGACCTTGCGTCGGACCGTTGGAATCGACCCCAGAGGCGCCGGGATAGCCGACGCCGTAGCCGTGGGCGTAGAGAAGGTCATTGTCGGTGTTACCGCGCGAGAACAGCCCCCTTGACCGGCCCACGAGCAAACTGCCCCAGCCCCCTTCCAGTTTGACGTAACCCTGCCTGACGTCCGCAGTGTTGATCTGGCTCTTGTCTTCACCGAGGCTTTCAACCCAGGCCCAGACCTGGATGTAGGCCTTTGCCGTCGTCCCCTCGGTGACGGGAGCCCTTACCCCGAATCCGAAGGTGTTTCCGATCACTCCGCTGCGAATTCGCATGCGTTCGATTGTCTGACTCGAATTCGCGTCTCCTTGCGTGCCGCCGTCGCCACTCGGCAGTTGCATTTGCGTAGTTTGCGCGGGGATCGGTAACGCATCGCCATGAAGGTAGCTGACAAAGGCGCCTGCTCGCCCGTCGCTGTACACCGTGAAGTCGCCGTCCTGGGACAGGATCTTCTCGGCCGCTGCATGTTTCACAAAGAGCGAAGAGGCGAGGGCGAATGAACAGAGAACGACAAATACCTTCGCAGACGAGAACTGTGACCTCACGGATGTCTCCTGTGGATGGGGGAAGGAAGGTGACAGCTATGGACTGGTCGCCGTAAAGTTACCGAAGAGAACCCACTGTGGGTAGAAGGTATTGGACTGTCTGTACGGCTGAGTGAAATTGGCCGGCTGCGGTGACATGCCAGTCAGATCGATCGTGCGCGGACTGGCGCAAGTGGTTTGTCGGTCGGGACCCCCGCAGTTCTGCTGTGCCAAACAATTCGAGTCATGCAGGGTTAGGGTGATGGTTCCCCCGCCGGTAACCTTGAAACTGGCTGTGTACTTCATGGGGAAGGTTTCGTGCGCCTCGCAATAGGTGTCCAATCCGTATGTAATCGGTGGGTAAGGGAACGCGTTCATGAAATAGACATCCTCGCCCGTGACCAGGGGATTAGCGGCACCTGACCCCGGCACAGCAGGACTGACGTGGATTTCGTAGGTGTTCCACTTGCTCGGGGCCACCGGCTGGCCGCCCACATACCAACCGTCATTGTTGACCTCGGGATTGGAACTCAACGCGGCGACTTGCGGTGTCCCGCCGGTGTAACATCTGGTGCCCAGAACGCCGCGCGCCTCGAAGTTGATTGTGTATTGGGTTCCTGCCGTTCCACCCACGGTGAACGGGACACTTCGGAATAGCCCTTGCGTGCTGTAGTCAGTTGAGGTGGCGTTCGGGCATATGGTGCTGTTGTCCGGGAGCAGTGGGCAATCAAGCCCAGATGGGCTTCCGTTTGAACATGTTCCGATCCACATGTATCCAACCAAGTCGGGGACGACGGTGGTCGGGTCGACTGTTGTCCCGCCGCCTGCGCCACCCGTGTTGGTCGTGGTCCCGCCCGTGGTGGTTGTGGTCCCGCCCGTCTTGGTCGAGCCGCCGGCAGTGGTCGTCCCGCCCGTCTTGGTTGTGCCGCCTGCACTGGTCGTTCCGCCCGCAGTGGTCGAGCCGCCCGTCTTGGTCGAGCCGCCCGCGCTGCTGGCTGGGCTGGTCGAGCCGCCCGCGCTGCTGGCTGGGCTGGTCGTGCCAGCCACGCCTCCGCCGGTCGGGGTGGAGCCGCCCGCCCTCGAAGTGCCGCCTGCGCTGGTCGAACCGCCAGGGCTGCTCGTGCTGGCCGGGCTGGTTGCGCCGCCTGGGCTGCTCGTGCTCGCTGGACTGGTCGAGCCGCCAGGGCCGCTCGTGCTGGCCGGGCTGGTCGCGCCACCCGTGACAGGACTGCTACTGGTTTCTGTGGAGCCGCCGGATCCTATGGCGGTGGTCCCACCGGAGTTGACGGGTTGGGTGGACCCGCCTCCACTGGTCGAGCCGCCCGTGACCACGGCACCACCTCCAGGCGCACTGCTCCCCGTGTTCGCGGGGGAACACGACGCCGCGTAGAGCGCTAAGCCGGCGACACAAAGCATACGGAAAGTGGTTCGGGTCATTTAATGCCTCCTCGGAAACATTGTTCGAGCTTCGCCGGGTCGAGATCCATGCGACGCCTATTCTCTGCTATGGCTAGTACCAACATACAACGGGCCTCCGATCGGGAGACCGCGGGCATTATACCTCAGAGCCCTTCCTGATAGTTCGGCTTTTTGCCGAGGCGCGCGGCGATCTTGCGTGGCATGGCTGGGCAGAAGGGCTCAGCGAAAAACAACTGGGCACGTCGATTTTGAGTACTCGTCGCGACATGTCAGTGTCCGCGGGCGGCCGGTGCAGGGGGTGCGGTGCCGTTGCAATGCGAGTACCATAGTACGGCACTGGGTGCTGTCATGTGGCCATTTCCGCTGGGAGCGTTCACGTCTGATCTCGGGTCGCGGCCAGTCTCGTGTTCCATGAGGATGGCACGATGCCGAGTCCGCTGACCATCCTGCTCATAGCGATCGCGGGGGTCTTTTGCCTCAACGGGTTGACCTACGTGCTGTCGCTGGCGGGCCAGCGGAAGGATCCGCTCAAGGCCCTCTTCGGCATTCTGTGCCTGCTGGGCAGCGGCTACGCCTTGGCATGCCTGGCGGAGTACCGCGCGGTCGACGTGGCTGCGTGCCTGCGCGCGGCGAAGTGGCAGAGCGTTTTCTCGTGCTCGATCCTGATGGTGGTGCCCTGGTTCGTTGGCCTCTATTCCAATTTTCGGCCCAGGCGGTTTCTTGTCGCTCTGTCCACTGCTTTCTTCATTCTTGGGACCGCAGACCTTCTCTCGGATCACGGGATCGTTTACTCGGAGATCACCGGGGTGGTCCACCACGAGACACCCTGGGGGGAAGAGCTTGCCGCGCTCGCCGGCAAGGTTTCGTCGGTCGCCTACCTGGCGTACGCGATCGATCTGGTTACCATAGGGTTCTGTGCCCTGTGCGGCGTGCGGCTGCTGCGGCGCGGGGATCGGAGCCGGGCATGGCGCCTGCTGGGTCTGGTGGGCTTCGCGGCCGTGACTTTTGTTAACGACACCTTTCTCGATGCGGGCCGGATCCGCAGCATGTACCTGGAGGAGTACGTGATCTTCGCGTTCCTCGTGGTCATCGGCACCTGGCTGGGCGCCCGCCGCATGCGCGCCGAGGGAAACTACCAGACTCTCTTTCACGCCGTGAGCGACGCCATCACGGTCCACGACGCCCGCACCGGCCAGGTTCTCGACGCCAATGAAAGCGCAGCCCGCCTGTATCGCACGACCCGCGCCGATCTGCTGGCCGGCGATCCGGGCCGGCTGGCCGCAGGTGTGGCTCCCTACTTGCCCGCGGCGGCCGTCCATCGAATTCGCCGCGCTGCCAGCGAAGGTCCCGCGACCTTCGAGTGGTTCAGCCGGCACGTCGACGATGGCTCCCTGTTCTGGACCGAGGTGGCGCTGCGCTCGGAGGTGATCGACGGGCGCCCGGTGGTTCTCGCCGCTACGCGCGACATCAGCGCGCGCAAGCGGGCCCAGGACGCCTTGCGAGACAGCGAATCCCGCTACCGCGCCATGGTGGAAAGTTTCGACGGGCTGATCTACATCTGCTCGGCCGACCGCAAGATCGAGTTCATGAACGCCAATTCGATCGAGCGCACGGGACGCAACGCCATCGGCGAGTCCTGCCACAAGGTGGTGCACGGCCGCGACGAGCCGTGTCCCTGGTGCGCAAGCGATCGGGTGCAGCAGGGCGAGACCGTGCGCTGGCAGATGCAAAGTCCGAAAGACAACCGCTGGTACGACGTGGTCAACACGCCCATCCAGCGCGCCGACGGAAGCATTTCCAAGCAGGGGATGCTCACCGACATCACCGAGCAGAAGAAAGCCGAGGAAGACCAGCGCCGGCTCGAGACACAGATGCAGCAGATGCAGAAGCTGGAGAGCCTGGGGTTGCTGGCCGGCGGGGTGGCGCACGACTTCAACAACCTGCTCACCGCGGTGCTGGGCAACACCGAACTGGCGCTCAAGGATCTACCCGCCTCGGCCCCGTCGCGAGAGCCCCTGGGCGAGATCCGCACCATCGCCTGCCGGGCTGCGGACTTGTGCCGGCAGCTCTTGGCCTATTCGGGTGGTGGAGGCTTCTTGAACGAACCGATCGCGCCCCGCCGCATCGTCGAGGAGATCTCCCGCATCCTGGAGGTGTCGGTGGCGGCCAAGGTGCGCCTGGTCTTCCGCTTCGCCGAGGATGTGCCCCTGATCGCGGGTGATCCGACCCAGATCCGGCAGGTGGTGATGAACCTGATCACCAATGCCTCCGAGGCCATCGGCGACCACGAGGGCGCGATCACGCTTAGCCTGAGCAAACGTCAGATCGAGCGCGGCGTCTTGCGCGACTTCGTGCCCCATGCCGACCTGCCCGAGGGAAGCTATGTCGAGCTGACGGTGACCGATACTGGCTGTGGCATGGACGAGGCCACGCGCGGCCGCGTGTTCGAGCCGTTCTTCTCCACCAAGTTCACCGGGCGCGGGCTGGGCATGGCGGCAGTGCTGGGCATCGTGCGCGGTCACAAGGGCGCCATCCACATCGCGAGCGAGCCAGGCAAGGGCACGACCGTGACGGTGCTTTTGCCCGCGGCTGCTCCGGAAGTCAGCCTTGCCGTCGAGAGAACCCCGAGCGGCCCCACGGCACGAACCGCGAATGCCGCGGTGCTGGTGGTGGACGACAATGCGCGCGTGCTGCAGGCGGTTTCACAACTGGTCGAGGCGCTGGGCTACCCCGTGATGACCGCTGCCAGTGGCCAGGAAGCGCTGCGCGTGTTTGGCGAGCATCACCCGCACATCGGGTGCGTGCTGCTCGACCTCACCATGCCCGACATGGACGGGCTGGAAACCATGCAGGCTCTGCGCGCCCTCGACCCCAAGGCCACGATTGTGCTGTCGAGCGGATACAGCGAGCAGTCGGTGCGGCGTCGCGTAGGTGCGGACGGACCTACCCACTTCCTGCAGAAGCCGTTTGTCGAAGACGATCTCAAGGCCGTGATCGAGTCAGCCCTGCGCACCAGCGGCGGCGGGAGCGGATGACGTGATAACAGTGAAATACTCCACGTGACGGCCGCGCGCCCCCCTTCTGTCCTGGTAATCGGTCTCGACTGTCTCGCCCCGGATCTGGTCTTCCATCGCTACCGCGAGCAGTTGCCGACCTTCGCTGCGCTCATGCAGCAGGGAGCCTGGGGTCCGCTGCGCAGCGCGGATCCGCCTATCACGATGCCGGCGTGGACCTGCATGATGACCGGGGTGCCAGCCTCGCGCCTGGGACTGTATGGGTTTCGCCATCGACGATTGGGCAGCTACGGGGACAAATACCTGGCCAATGCCACACACGTGCGCGTGCCGCGGGTGTGGGACGTGCTTTCGCGCGCGGGCCATTCGGTGGGCGTGCTTGGCACTCCCCAGACCTGGCCGCCCGCCCCGGTCAATGGATTCCTGGTCAGCGACGCGCCCACGGCCGGGAGCAACGCTTTCACTTTTCCCGCCGAATTGGAACCCGAGATCGAGCGCGCCGTGGGCCACTATCAATTCGACGTGGAGGGATTCCGCATGGCGGATCCGGATCGAGTGCTTCACGCCATCAGCGGCATCACCCGCCAGCGGTTCGATCTATTTCGCGCGCTCTGCACTTCGCGCGGGGGCGACTTTTTGATGATGGTGGACATGGGGCCGGATCGCGTGCACCACCTCTTCTATCGTCATTGCGATCCGGCCCATCCACGCCACCGGCCCGGTCACCGCCACCGGGACGCTGTGCTTGACTACTATCGGCTGCTCGATGCCGAGCTGGCGCGCACGCTGCAGCTCGCGCCTGCCGACTGCCACGTGCTGGTGGTTTCCGACCACGGCGCCCAGCCCATGCTGGGCGGGTTCTGCCTCAACGACTGGCTGATCGCGCGCGGCTGGCTGCGGCTCAAGAATCCCGCTTCGTCGGTGCGCGACTTTCACGAGGGCCTGGTCGACTGGCCCCAGACGCGCGCCTGGGCCTGGGGCGGGCACTGTGGCCGCATCTTCCTCAATCTGCGCGGGCGCGAGCCCGAGGGCACGGTGGCGCCTGACCAGGCAAGCGTCTTGTTGCAAGAGATCGCGCGGGCCTTGGAGGCAGAGCAGGATTCCAGCGGCCGTCCCATGGGCAACCGCGTGCTGCGCATGGGCGGGCCAGAGCTGCCCGACCCGACCGGGGATCACCCCGAGCTTCTCGTCTACCTGGGCGAGATGCGCTGGCGTGCCCTTGGATCGATTGGGCACGCCGGCTTCTTTCAACAGGACAACGACACGGGTGCCGACGATGCCAGCCATCACCCGATGGGCGTGTTCATCCATCGCGGGCCCGGCCGGCCGCAGGGCTACCGCGCGGACCTGCGCATTCTCGACATCGCCCCGACCATCCTGTCGTGGTTCAATCTGTCGCCCGTCGATGGCTGCGACGGCCGCGTGCTGGATTTGTGATCAATCGATGTAGCCGAGGGCACGCAATCGCGCATCGGCTCCGTCCTCGGTCACGCAAAACGCGCGGGCCTGCTCTTGTTCCAGAGTCTGCCATCCCTGGTCCGGCTCGCCCAAGCCGCGCGGCAGGGGATGCTGTTCACCGGGATCCGCCTGCAAGTCGAAGACGCGCATGGCACCCGGCTGCCACAGGTACTTCCAGCGTCGGCCGCGCAGGGCAAAAGCCGTCCACAGTTCGGCGGGGGAGCGCGGCGCCGGCCGGGGCGTGGAAAGAAAATCGTCGGAGGCAAAGGCCTGAGTTTCTTCTGCGGCCAGCGGCGTTCCTTGCCTGAAGGCTGAAGCCAAGGAGACGCCGTCGGCATCGGAAGCAAGGGCGTCCCTCGCGCCCAGGATTTCGGCAAGCGTCGGTGCCAGGTCAACTGTGCGGGCCAGGCCATCCACACAACCGCGGTGCAACCAGGCCGGTCCCCAGGCCAGCAGAGGCACCCGCAACGACTCGTCGTAGAGTGCATTGCCGTGCAGATCGAAGACCGTCTCGGGCGGGCGGCCCTGGCGCTCGCCCCAGGTCTCGCCGTGGTCTGCGGTCACCACCACGAGAAACCCGTCGCTGGCGTGGCAGGCGATGGCGTCAGCCAGCCGTGGCAGGAACAGTTCGCTGAAGCGCTCGACCGCGCGCTGATAGAGCGCGCGTAGCTTGGGCAGCACCACCGCGGGGTTTTTGCGTCCGGCCGCGAGTATCTGCGAGCAGATGTCACCCCACGCGCCGACGCTCAGCGGCCGATCGAGGTAAGGAAGATGGGTGCCCCAGTAGTGCACGAAGGTCAGCAGATTCCGCTCGTGCGTGTTGCGCAGAAAACTGCAGACGGCGTCGAAGTCCTGCGACGAGCCCAGCACGTTGGCCTCGGGAACCGCGGAGAACAGGTAGCGCGGATGAAACACGAAACTGGCCACCCGCGCGCCGGCCTGTGCCGCGGCCGAAAACACCGTCGGAAAACGCGCAAGGATGGGATGTTCCCAGCGGAACACGCCCAGCCGGTGCGGGTACACGCCGGTGACCAGCGCCGCCATCGAGGGCACGGTCCAGGGCGCCGAGGTGAAGACGGAGCAGAAGCTGGTGCCTTCGGCGGCCATGCGATCGAGAAATGGCGTCGCGCACGGGCCGCCGGCGTGGCCGAGGACATCGGCGCGCAATGAGTCCGCCACCACCACCACGATTCTCACGGGGGGCCTGCTTCCTCCTGCGCGGCGATTCGCGCGCAGTATGGATTTTCGCCCAGACCGCGGCCGGCCGCGTGGGCCAGGGTCTTGCAGCCCCCGCGGCACAGGCGCACAAAGCCGCAGTCACGACAGGGGCCGGTGGCTTCTTCAGGTGCAAAGTGCCGGTTGTAGGCGAATCCATTTTCGTCTTGCCAGATCGCGCGCAGGGATCGCTGCCGCAGATTGCCCTCGTCGAATGCCGGCGGCATCGACAGGCAACCGCGAACCGTTCCGTCGCTGGTCAGTCCCATCACGCGCAGGCCCGCCTGGCAGCCGCGGAAGGCGCGGTCGGTGGGCCGCACCACCGAGCGCAGCGCGGGCTCGCAAGGCAGCATCCACCCGATGTTGTCGGCGCCGTAGCGAGGCAGTCGGTCGGGGCGCGAGTGGTCGGTGATGAAATCGATCACGCGACGGACCTGCGACGGCTCGATGGCCAGGTCACGACCGCAGCGACCGATGGGCATGGTGAGCTGGAGCTGCCAGGCGCCGAAGCCGCCCTCGCGCAGAGCCGACTCGATGGCGGGCAAGAGATCGAGGTTGGGCCGGCAAACCTGGGTCACCGCGCCCACGCGGATGCCCTCGGCGCGCAGCACCCGCGCGGCAGCCATGACCCGGCCGAAGGCGCCAGGGACGCCGCGCAGTCGATCGTGCACCGGCGCATCGCCGTCCACGCTGAGGCTGACGCTGCGGATTCCGGACTGCGCGATGCGAGCGGCTTTTGTCGCGTCCAGCCCCAGGCCATTCGAGATCATCTCGACCACCAGGCCGTGGCCGCGCAGGGCCGAAACGATTTCTGGCCAGTCGGCGCGCAGGAGCGGCTCGCCGCCCGACAAAGTCACCTCGCGCACGCCCAGTTCCGCCATGGCCGCGCAGGCAGCGAGAGCCTCGTCGGTGGAAAGTTCGTCGGGCCGCGCCGGGCCAGCCCAGGAGCCACAGTGCACGCAGGCCGCGTTGCAGGCCAGGGTCACTTCCCATACGCAGATCCGTGGCGCGGACGGGACCATCACGCCGGTGCCTTCATGTTGAGGACCCGGTGCAGGCAGTAGGGGTTCTCGTGGATGGATCCGGTCACCGAGTAGGCGAGACAGGTGCAGCCGGCTCGACACACGCGGCGATAGGGGCAGGCCGCGCACGCGCCGGTCAGGCTGCTCTCTTGCCAATCGGTGTTGTAGGCGAAGCGCGATTCGTCGGCCCAGATTTCGGCCAGGGGCCGCTGGCGCAAATTGCCGGCGGTAAATTCCCGCGGCAGGCACGAGCAACCCTTGACGTCGCCGTTGCTCTCGATGCCCAGGGTGAGCACGCCGGCGTAGCAGCCGGTCCACACCCCGTTGCTTCCGCGCAGGACAGGTTCACAGGACGTGTAGTAGCCGATGGTGTCGGTGACTCGGATGAGCGGGCGCGGGCTCGACTGGATGAGCTGGGCAAGGTGCTCGGCCAGCGCCGGAAGCTGCGTCGGCTGGATCATGTAGGGAGTCTCGATCTCGCGCAGTCGGCCGAGCGGCAGCCCGAGTTGCACCTGCCACATATCGGCGTCCAGTTCGCGCAAGAGCGCGTGCACTCCGGCCAGTTCCTCGAAATTCCAGCGGCTGACGTGGGTGATGACCGCGAGCGCCAGCTTGGCTCGCTTGACTTGCCGGGCGGCCGAGACCACGGCATCAAACGCCGAGTCGCCGCCGCGCCAGACGCGCACGCGGTCGTGCGTGGCGCGCAGTCCGTCGAGCGAAAGCGCGAAGCCCGTGACACCGTGGTCGGCCGCGCGGCTCACCAGATCAGCGTCCACCAGCGAGCCGTTGCTGATCAGGCTCACGCGGATCTTTCGCGCGGCCAGGCGCTGGCAGATCTGCGGCCAGTCCTTGCGCAAGAGAGGCTCGCCGCCCGAGACGTTGCACTGCTCGCATCCGATCTCCGCGAGGGCGTCGCACACCGACAGGGCCTCGTCAGGGGAAAGCTCGTCGCCGCGCCGGGCGCCTGCGGACAGCTCACAGTGCAGGCAGCGGAAGTTGCAGGCCGTCGTGATCTCCCAGATCACGATGCGCGGAAACCGCCGGATGGCCCGCAGGGCGATGGGCCTCATCGAGCGATCACCGGCCGGGCCTCACACAATCTTCTCAGTCGGGAAGGTAACACCTTTGTAGAGCGCCATCGGCTTGTCGACTTGGCGGTCGACTGGGGTATCGGCAACCGAGGCTTCCAGCCTGGCCGCGATGTCCTCGGGCGTGCCGTCGCGGAACAGGTCCATCAAGGCGTCGCCCGAAATCGAGTCCGATGATCCGTCGGTCGTCGCGTCCGCCGGGCTCGCGGCCGCATCGCCCGCAGCGTCCAGTTCAGTCACAGCCGCATCGGGTGTCGAGCCCGGCGCCACGTCGGGCGTCGAGCTTGGCGCTGAATCCGGCGCCAGACTTGTCGCCGTGTCGGGTGTCGGGGCCTTGTCAGTCAACTGGATCGCATCGGCAGCCGTGGTGGGCGCGTCTGCTCCGCCGTCGGCGCGCGAGGTGGACGACGAGCAGCCCAGCGAGAAGCCCGCGGCCAGCAGCGCGATGCAAGCGAGCACGCTCGCGCTTTTTCCCACCGAGAAGCGGCGCATGGCCCCGGCAGCCGGCGTCTCGACACTGGCGCGCATGGCCCGCCGCAATTCGGCCACCAGCTCATTCACGCGCGACTGCGACAGGATCTCCGCGTCGGGCGCGGCCAGCACGCCACACGCGTCGGCCTGGATGGAATCGAGCAACGCGGCCAGATCCTCCCACAGTCCTGCTTGTTCGCGCCGTTCGAAGAGCAAGCGGTAGAGGCGGTCCATCACCTCTTCCACGCTGGACCAAGGCGCCACCGCCTGGCCCGAGCGAGCGAGAAAGAGCCGGAGCTTCTGCGTGACCGTGAGTTCCATCGCCTTCGTCATCTTGCCCTCCAACACGTGACGCTACCACGACCACGAAAATCTGGGCAGCGGGTCAGCCCGGTCGTGTGACGGGCGTCACACTCATTCACAGTGGATGGGGACTGCGACCCTCTTGCTGGTGAGCGCCGCATATTCCCCTTCGCCCTTCATCTCCCAGCCGATGAAGCTGGGTTTGCCGTCGCAGAAAGCCGGGCCGTTGCCCTCGGCGGTGTCTTTGGGCGAGTCGAGCCGGATGTTCAGCGAGTAGAAAGGGTTCCTGTTGTTCAGGGCTTGCTCGGCGGTTTGGCCCTGGAAGAGATCCACTCTCAGCCGCGAGGTCTCGAAGCCCTTGGCACAGGCCTGCCAAGCCGGATCGACCTGGATGGTGAACCTGGCTTTCTTCTCGGAAAACGGTCCATAGTTCGCGGGCGTCTGGCCCTTCTTCCAGTCGAACGCCAGGGCCGTGCGCGTCTTGCCGGGGTCGAAAGGACAGCGACAGCCCTGGTGCTGCTCCAGCGAGCGCAGGACGAGCGTCTCTTTCGTGTGGTAACGCTCGGACATATCTTTCATTGGCCCCTTGAGGCACCAGCACAGCATCGCGTAGGCGTGATCCAGACCGGCAGCCTCGGTTTCCTCCAGCTTGTGCAGGCGCCGGTCCAGGTTGTCGCAAAAGTCCCGCCCTTTCTCGGTGACGGGCTCGCGCCCGAGCGCCTTGGCGAAACGCGCGGCCACGTGCTTTTGCACGTCCGGGCTGGCGTGTCGTTTCGCCTCGTCGAACACGGCATCCCACATGCGGCCATCGTACCATCCGCGCATGGCCTCGGGCAGCCTGGGTTCGATGCGCAGAAGGAACTCGGGATCGTCGATGGGCATGAAGTGCTGGTACAGGTGGTTGAGCGCCCCCGGCTTGCTGGCCGCGGGCAGGGTCTCGTAGGCGAAGACCAGCCGCTTGAGGCGCAGCTCGTCCCCGCCGTGATCGCGGGCCGCCAGCAGATCCCTCAGGCAGCCCACGCAGGGGGTGATCTGGTGTGACTTGAGCACGTAGTCCCACTCTGGCGCCGTGACCTTGTCGTCGCTGGCGAAGAAGCTGGCGAGGCGACCGTCCTGCCCCATGAAGTTGCCCGTGCGATGGAGCGATTCGACCGGGTACAGCTTGCGAAGCAGGTCGCCGATGGCCGTGGTGTCGGTCTTCATCTTCTTCAATTTCCACAGCATCGCGATGTTCACGTCGTCGGCGGCGCCGAAGCGGGCGCCGGGAGGACAGCGTTGCATGGCAGCCAGAAGTCGCTGTACGCCTGCCGAGGTGTCGAGATCCTTGGCCCAGGCCGCGTCGTGGACCGAGAACACCAGGAAGCGATCGTGTACGTAGTCGCGCACTTTTTGGATGCGGCCAATCAGGGTCTTGGTCTGGCGCAGATCCTCGCGCATGCCCGCGGGCAGCCGCGTGTAGTACTCCCAGTCGCTGGATTCGAAGCGGATGGGATCCTTGGTCTCGAAGGAGTCGAGGCCGGCGTGCAGCTTGGCATCGAGTGCCATGATGGCCGGGGTGGGGCGGATGTCGATGCTCCGGCAATCGGTCAAGGCCCGATCGAGCGCGTCGCGTCTGACTTTAAAAGCCTCGGCGCTGTGGCCGCGCGCGCGGGCGTATTCGTCGATGTCGGTCTCGCAGCGCGCGGGATCCTCGAATTTCTCGTCGGCGTAGCGCGGGCACTCGGCTTCCTCGTCGGCCTTGGAATAGAACACCTGCACCCAGGCGCGGCAGCCTGACGGGCCGCAGTCCACGTTCTTGAACTTGATGGTGGGCTCGTTCTTGCGGATGCGACGGCAGCGCTCGGTCACCTGTCTCTCCATGCCAACGCCGGAGAGGGTCTCCTTGGTCTTGAGCACGGATTCGACCTCCACGCCACACACCTTGCAAATCTTGTCGTTGCAAACACCGAAGGCAGCGGCGAGCGCCGCCGCTTCGCTCGGACCCGCGCCTTCGCAAGTGAAGGTATGGCCAGTCTTGTCAGCGGCGTCGGGCTGCTTGGCCCAATCAGGCTGCGCGATAGCAGGTTTTGCGAGGAGCAGGGGAACGAGCGAAAAGGAAAGGATGATGGGTCGCACACCGCGAGCTTGCCGCGAGGAAGATGAGAAAGGAAGGCCCCACTCGAAGCAAGTGTCGTGGTCGTGGCCGTGGTCGTGGTCGACGGTGATTTCCCCACTATTGACGCCGGGGCCGCGCACCCGCACGATGTTGCCTAGCCAGTCGGAGGGAGGAAGAACCGTGCTCACACGCTCTCGGAAACTAGCTTTTCTTGTCTTGGCCTCGGTCATCCTGGCCGGGGCCGCCTGCCACAACCCGAACGCCGCCCACGTCGTGCAGGTGACCCCGCACGGCGAGGCCAAGCCCGAGGATCTCCGCGCCGGTGTGCGCATCAGTTTCGATCGCCCGGTGGTGGACGCCTCCGCGCTCGGCGCGCAACTCCTTCCGCCCCCGGTGGTGCTGACCCCGGGCGTGCCCGGCACGACGGTGTGGCTGGATCAGCAGACCCTGGTATTCACGCCCGCGCAGAAGCTGCAACCGTCCACGCGCTATCAGGTCGCGCTGGCACCCGCGGCTCTGGGCAAGACGCTGGCACCAGTGGAGTCGTGGGCCGGCGACTCATTCGTATACGAACGCCTGCGCGTGCGGCACGTGACCTTCCCGGGGCCCGGGCCGCAGTTCCAAAGCACAGAGCCCGTGGTTCGGGTCGACTTCAGCGAGCCGGTCGATCCGGCCCAGGTGGCCAAAGGCTGCCGCTTCGTCGCCGAGCGGGGCAAGACCATCGAGGCCCGCGTGGGCGCGCCTGCTGCCGTCGGCGCCGAAGAATCGGAGGGCGACGCGCAGGAATTCCAGCCGGGCAGGGCCATGCGGGTGCGACTGGCGCCGGTGGGGAAGCTGGAGCCGGGAACTGGCTACAAGCTGCACTGCCCGGCCGGCCTTTTGCCCACGACGGGCAGTGAGGGCCTGGCCGAGGACATGGAGTCGGCATTCCAAACCTACGGCCCCCTGCGCGTGGTCAGGGTCAGTCCCGACGGCCACGACGTGATTCCCGACGACGCGGTGGTGAAGGTCGAGTTTTCCACGCCGGTCGATCCCGAGCAGGTGCGCCAGCACGTCAAGCTGGACGTGGAGCGCGACAAGGGCAAGGCGCCGCCCAGCTTTGAAGCCAACGGGCTGCGCACGTTGTATTCATGGAAGGGCAATCTCGAACCCTCGACCTGGTACAATCTGGTGGTCGTCGGCGAGATCAAGGACATCTTCGGCCAGAAGCTGGGGGCTGACGAAAGCCACGGTTTCCGGTCCGGCGACGGAGGGCCGCGCCTGAACGTGGAACGCGGCATCTACGCGGTCGAGCGCAGCAGCGGCAAGTATTCGGTGTGGACGCGCAATCTGCACGGGTTCAGCGTGACCTGCTCGCGCATCCCCGAGGCTAAGCTGGCCACCCTGCTGGCCGGCCCGGTGAACTTCGATTCCTGGTACGGCAGCGAGGACAAGCCGGTCGACTACCGTGCGCTGGGCGTGCGGCCGGCCTACCGGCGCATCAAGACCACCGGATCGGTGAAGAACAAGTGGCACGACGACAGCCTGGCGCTGGCCTCGGTTTGCGGCGAATCGTCGTCGCCACCCGCGCCGGCGGGGCAGGGCAAGCCGGCGGCGGAATCCGCGGCTGCCGAGAGCGAAGCCCCGGCCGCAGCGCCGCAGGCCGGGCCGGCGCTCGGCGGCGTGTACCTGCTGGAGCTCGATTCGCGCGAACTGAAGCCCGAGGCGCGCGAACGGCCGCGCCGGGTTCTGGCCAACGTCACCGACCTGGGCTTGTTGGCCAAGGTGGGCGACGCCTCGTCGCTGCTCTGGGTGGTGCGGCTGTCCGATGGCCAGCCGGTGGCGGGCGCGACGGTGCGCATCCGCGATATCAAGGGCAGGGTGCGCTTCTCCGCCAGCAGCTCGGCCGAAGGCACGGTGGTGGCGCCCGGCGTGGCCACACTGGTGCAGGCGGCGCCCAAGGCACCGGAGGGCGACGGCGACGACCACAACGAAGCGTACGAGGAGTGGGACAGCCGCGGCGAGCGGCGCATGATCGTGACCGCGCAGACCGGAGACGATCTGGCGGTGCTCGATACCAACTGGTCGAGCGGCCTGCAGGTGTGGAACTTCGGCGTCAGCGAGGAGCACGGCGGTGGCGCCGTGCGCGTGCGCGGCTTCTTGCAGTCGGATCGCGGCCTGTATCGGCCGGGCGACACGGTTCACCTGCGCGGCTTGGTGCGCGCCATCGACCTGGCCGGCAAGATGCGCGTGCCCGCCAAGGCCAAGAAGGTGCACTTGCTGATCAAGGATCCGCGCGGCGCCATCCTGGTCGACGAAGACGTGGCCTCCAGCGCGTTCGGCGGCTTCCACCGCGATCTGACCCTGGATTCCGAGGCGCGCCTGGGCGACTACCGGGTGCAGGGCGACGTGCTCGGGCAATCCTTCACCGACAAGTTCTCCGTTGAGGAATACCGACCGCGCACTTTCGAGGTCAAGCTGGACGCGGGCAAGAAGAACCTCTTCTTCGGCCAGAAGATCTCATTCAAGGTGGAGGCTGATTATCTCTACGGCGCGCCCTTGCGTGGCGGCAAGCTGAAGTGGGACATCCGCCGCCGGGCTCATACGCCCAGCTTCCCTGAATTCGAACAGTACTCGTTTCAGGATCTGGTCACCCTGTGGGACGAGGGCGCGTACTGGTCGCGCAACGAGGAGCGCTCGTTCTCCTCGTTCGTGCAGGACGGCTCCATCGATCTGGACGACAAGGGCCAGGCGCGCGTTTCGGCTCGCGACGACGACAAGGATCTGGCCGGCCCACAGGACTACCTGATCGAGGCCACGGTGACCGACAGCCGCGGCGAGGCGGTGGGCGCGCGCCAGGCCCTGGTCATGCACCGATCGTCGCTTTACCTGGGCCTGCACACCGAGGAATTCGTGCAGAAGGCGGACGCGCCCTTTGCCATCCAGGCGGTTGCTCTCACGCCCGAGGGAAAACGCCGCGCGTCCCAGGGAGTGAAGCTCACCATCACGCGTTCACGGTGGGACTGCACGGGCTTCGGTCACTGCGAGCGCAAGGTCGAATCCCCGGTGGTGACCCGCACCATCGACGTTCCCGAAACCGGAGCCGCGGTCGAGCGCGTGGAATTGCACCAGCCCGGCTCGTACGAGGTGAAGCTGCAGGCGGGCGACGGTCGCGGCGGCCAGGCCATCGCGTCCGACAGCATCTACGTAGTGGGCAAGGGCGAGGCCTTCTGGAGCGGCGACGAGGGCGCGCGCATGACCCTGGTTGCGTCGCGGCCCAAGTACAAGAGCGGCGATACCGCCAAGCTGGTGGCCCAGGCCAACCTGCCGGGCGCGCTGGCTCTCATCACGCTGGAGCGCGATGGGGTGATGCGATATCAGGTCAAGCGGATGGAAACCAGTGGCGAGGCCATCGAGATCCCGGTGGAGGCGCGCTTCGCCCCCAACGTGTACGCGGCGGTCACGCTGGTGCGCGGCCGCACCGGCGAGGGCGAGAAAGGCAAGCCGCAGTTCAAGATGGGCATGGTGAACCTGGAGGTCGACAGCAGCGATCGCCGGCTGGCGGTTACGGTGGAGACCGACCGGCCGAGCTACCGGCCGGGCGACATGGTCAGCGCCACGGTCAAGGTTCGCAACGCCCAGGGCGCGCCGGTGAAGGCCGAGCTGGCGCTGGCGGCAGCCGACGAGGGCGTGCTGCAGATCGCGGGCTACAAGACCCCTGATCCCTTGCCCACGTTCTATCGAGCCTGGGGCCTGGGCGTGAACTCGTCCACCACCTGGAACCGCATCGCAACCATGCACGATCCGTCGCGCAGCAACGACGAGGAAGAAGAAGGCGAGGGCGGCGACGCCGGCGGGGAAGAGGCCGGGCGCATCCGCTCGCGCTTCATGGCCACGGCCTACTGGAACCCGGCCCTGGTCACCGCGGCCGACGGCACCGCGCACGTGACATTCACGGCGCCCGACAATCTGACCGCCTTCCGCGTGATGGCAATAGCGGCCGACAGCGGCGAGCGTTTCGGCTCGGGCGAGAAGCGATTTGCGGTCAACAAGCTGTTGCAGGCCATGCCCGCGCTGCCGCGCTTCCTCACCATGGGTGATGCGCTCAATGCCACGGTGGTCGTGCACAACAACACCAAGGAGCCGGCCAAGGTCACAGTCAGCGCTGTGGCCACCGGCGGCGTGCGTTTTTCGGGCGAAACCTCGCAGGTCATCGAGGTTCCCGCCGACGGCGCGGCGCCCGCGGTGTTCCCCGCCGTGGCCGAGGCGGAGGGCGAGGCCAGCTTCACCTTCCAGGCGCGCGGCGGCGGCGAAGCGGACGCGGTGCTGACCAAGTTGCCGGTCGAGCGGCCCAGCACAACGGAAACCACGCTGGTGGGCGAAGGCTCGACCGCCAAGCGCGCCGAGCACGCCTTGCCCAAGGTTGCGGGCGTGCTGCCTGGTCGCGGTCGCCTGGAGGTGGTGTTGGATACCACCGGGCTGTCGCGCCTCGATGAGGGACTCTCCTATCTGGTCGGGTACCCGTACGGCTGCCTGGAACAAACCACGTCCAAGGTGGTGCCCATGGTGGCGGTCGGCGATCTGGCGGCTTCGCTGGATCTGCCGGAAGTGAACCAGGCCACGCTCAAACGCTTCGTGACCACCGGGATCGCCAAGATCCTGCGCCACCAGCACGAGGACGGCGGGTTCGGCCTGTGGATCGGCGCGCCCACCGAGGAGCACTACACGGCCTTTGGCTTGTGGGGGCTGGCGGTGGCCCGGCGTTCGGGCTGGGACGTGGACCGGGCCGCGCTGGACAAGGGCGCGCGCTGGCTGCGCAAGTCGCTGGCGCAGTCGAAGGACCAGGACGGCTATCATTATATGGGTGTGGCGGGCGCGCAGGCCTTTGCCCTGTACGTGCTGGCCGAGCTGGCGGCCGACAAGATCGGGCCGGGCCCCGACGCGGCCCTGCGGGACAAGCTGCTCCGTGAGCGCAGCAAGCTGCCGCGCTACGGGCGCGCTTTCTTGGCTTGTGCGCTGGCGCGCACGGACGTCAAGGACGTGGCCAAGATGGTCCTCGACGAGATTCTGGCCGAGGCAGGCGCGGGCAAGGGTCCGCTGGTGATCGGCGAAGGCCACGACACCGATCTGTCGTGGTACTGGAGCTCGGACACGCGCACTTCGGCCATCGTGCTGGGCGCGCTCATCGCACTCGATCCCAAGCACCCGGCGGTGGAACGACTGGCCGACGGCCTGCTGGCCGCGCGCAACCAGGGGCGCTGGGAGAACACGCAGGAGAATTTGTATTCGCTGGTGGCGCTGGCCGATCTGGCGCGGGTGCGCGCGGCCAGCGGCGGCGCCAAGATCACGGTCACCGCCGGGGGCAGGTCGCTCTTCGCGGGCGCGCTCAAGGGCGCCGAGGTGAAGCGGCTGGCGGTTCCCAATGACGGGCGGGGCGCGGGCAGTCTGGTCATCGAGACCGACGGGGCTCCGGTGTACTACCTGGCGCGCCTGCACAGCGTGCGCGTCCTGGATCCCAGTGCCCGGCAGGCGGGGATGACGGTGGTGCGCGAGTATCTCGACGGTGAGAGCGGACGCCCTCTCGGCCAGGCCAAGGTCGGCCAACTGGTGAAGGTGCGGCTCAAGATCCAGTCGCAGTCGTCGCGCTCGCACGTGGCGGTGGTGGATCGCTTGCCCGCTGGCCTGGAGCCGGTGCTGGATCGGTTCAAGCCCAAGGACCAGGAAGAGGACGACGAGGGGCGCATTCATTGGTGGTGGATGGCCCGCGAGACGCGCTGGCAGAACCAGCAGCTTCACGACGATCGCGTGGAACTCTTTGCCGACGTGCTGGTGGCTGGTGAGACTACGCACGAGTACCTGACCCGCGCCATGAGTGCCGGCACCTTCACCGTGCCGGGCACGCTGGCCGAGATGATGTACAAGCCGACCGTGAATGGCCGCAGCGCCGGTGGCACGCTTCAGGTGGTTCGCTAGGTTCGTAATCCCGCCGGGCGCTGTCGCAGTTGCGGCCGGCCTCGCGTTCCTGGCGGCGGTGTATCTGGTCGACTATCCGGCGAATAGGCTGGCGCCCGAGGCCGCGGCTTCGCTGGAACTTCTCGATCGCAACGGCAACCGGCTGCATTCCCTGCCGGTGCGCGGCGGCGGACGGGCTACCTGGATCGGGCTGGGCCAGGTGGCGCCGTCGGTGATCCTGGCCACCCTGGCTTCCGAGGATCACCGCTTCTTCGAGCATCACGGCGTGGACGCGCGCGCGGTGCTGCGGGCGTTGTGGCTCGACTTGCGCGGGGGCCGGGCGCGATCGGGCGCCTCCACCTTGACCATGCAACTCGTGCGCATGGTCGAGCCGCGGCCTCGCGGCCTGGCCAACAAGCTGCGCGAGGCGGTTCTGGCCCTGCGCCTGGAACGCGCGCTCGACAAGCAGCAGATTCTCGAACAGTACTTGAACCGCGCCTATTACGGCAACGGCGCCTTTGGCATCGAGCAGGCCGCGCGCTACTATTTCGGCAAGCCGGCCTCCGCGCTGGGGCTGGCCGAGGGCGCTCTGCTGGCGATCCTGCCGCGTGCGCCAACTGCCTACGATCCAAAACGCCACCTGCCAGCGGCGCTGGCCCGGCGGGCACATGTGCTGGATCTGCTGGCGCAGCGCGGGCTGGTCACCCGTGAGGATCGGCAGCATGCCGAGGCCACGGCCCTGGCCTTCACCTTCAGCGCGCCTGACCCGGGACTGGCGCCACACTTTTGCGACTGGGTGCTGGCCGGGCTCACTCCTGCGCAACGGGCGCATGGCGGTCCGCTGCGGACCACGTTGGATCTGGATGTGCAGCGCGATCTGGAGCGCGCGGTGTGGGCGCATGTCGACGAGCGGCGCGCCCTGGGCCTGCGCGAGGCAGGCGCCGTCATGCTGGAACCTGCAACGGGCGCCGTGCTGGCCATGGTGGGCTCACCCGAATACGGCGGGCCGGCGGGCCAGCTCAACATCACCACCACGCCCCGCCATCCCGGCTCCGCGCTCAAGCCTTTTCTCTATGCTCTGGCCAGCGAGCGCGGCGACACGCCCGCGACAATCGCGTTTGACGTCGCCGACGTCGAGTCAGAGTGGCACCCGGGGCGCGAGGTGCGGGAGCACGGGCCGGCTCGCTATCGCGAGGCACTCGCCGGCTCGTACAACCTGGCCGCGGTTCACGTGCTGGAGCACGTAGGCGTGGAGAATTTGCTCGACCGCTTGCGCGCGGCCGGGCTGGGCCCGCTGGCCGGAACCGCCGCTGACTACCGGCTGGGCCTGGCCCTGGGTTCGGCCAAGGTGCGCCTTGTGGATCTCGCCGCGGCCTATGGCTTTCTGGTGAATCGCGGAATGGTGGAGCGCGCCCACGGCGTGGGCTCGCCGGCCGCTCCAGTGCGGCTTTTCGACGAGAAAGTGAGCTGGCTGGTGATGGACATGCTGGCCGATGCGGACGCTCGTCGACAGGTGTTCGGAGCCGAGTTGCCGGTGGACTTGCCGTTTCCCGTGGCCATCAAGACTGGGACATCCGGCGGCTTCGCCGACGCCGTGGCAGTGGGCGCCACCCGCGAGGTCATTGTGGCGGCCTGGGCCGGCAGCTTCGATGGCACGGGCACGCGCGGCTCGCTGGCCATGTGGAGCGCGGCGCCCCTGGTGCGCGCGGGTCTGCTCGCCATGGCCAGTCGCCGTCCGTTGACCCTGCCGCCGCGACCTGACGGCATTGTCACACGTGAAGTGTGCCAACTGTCCGGCATGCGCCCCGGCCCGCACTGTGCCACCAAGTCCGAGTTCTTCGTGGCCGGCAGAGAGCCTACCGAGACCTGCACGTGGCACCGCCTGCGCAATGGCCGTGTCACAGTCGAATTTCCGTCGGAGCTGGCCGCGTGGGCTGCGCGAAGTGGGCAGACGGGAGCAAGGTGAGCGACATTTCGGCCTTTGCCAATTTGTGCGTGTTGAGATAGTTTCGGTTTCGGGCGCCACTTGCACATCTTGCGCGCCTGTTGCTTGGGCCGATAGTCGCCGGAACCCACTGGCGGCTTGGCTCAATCGAATAGATCAACCAGCGAGAGAAAGGGACGGAAATGGAGAAGCGCAACGCGATCAATGCCTGGTATGGATGGGTTCCGGATCGACCGGATCACCGCGACCAACTCTATTCGGCCATCGCGGCGCCGCCGCGCAAGTTGCCGCCAGCAGTGGATCTGCGCGCGACCTGTTCCCCGGTCGAGAACCAGGGACAATTGGGCAGTTGCACGGCCAACGCGCTGGTGGGCAACCTGGAATTTCTCGAGAAGAAGGCGGGCAAGCCGGCAACGGATCTGAGCCGCCTGTTCATCTATTACAACGAGCGGGCACTGGAAGGAACGGTCAATGAGGACGCCGGCGCCATGATCCGCGACGGCGTCAAGACGCTGGTCAAGCAAGGCGTGTGCACCGAGAAGAAGTGGGGCTACGACATTGCCAAGTTCGCGGTGAAGCCCACCGCCGCCTGCTACCAGCAGGCGCTCACTCACCAGCTACAATCCTATCATCGCATCCTGACGCTGCAGGATATGCGGGCGTGCCTGGCCGAGGGCTATCCTTTCGTCTTTGGCTTCACGGTCTATTCGGCCTTCGAGTCGGCGAGCGTGGCCAATACCGGTCAGGTCAACCTGCCCAAATCCAGCGAGAAGTCGCTGGGCGGACACGCGGTCATGGCGGTGGGTTATGACGACGCCAGCAAGCGTTTTCTGGTGCGCAATTCCTGGGGCAAGGACTGGGGACTGCAGGGCTACTTCACCATGCCGTACGGTTATCTCGACGACCGCAACCTCGCGGACGATTTCTGGACCCTGCGCGTGCTCGAAAACCCGTAGGTTAACCCAGATAGGGATAGTCAGCACTGACGAGGCGCGCGTCTTTCATGGCGACCCAAAAGGCAGCCGGAATATCCGCATTCGCCAGATCCCGGTTGCGTTGCACTTGCTCGGGACGGCTGGTGTTGAGCGCGACTGCGGCGACCCCTGGCGGGGACATGGCAAAGCTCAGGCAAGCAGCGGCCGGCAGGACGTCGTGTTTCCGGCAGAGCGCGTGGAATCTTTCCCGCCAGGCAAACAGCGGCTTGTCTGCTGGATCGTCCTGGCGCACTTCGCGGTAGTCGAAGAACTTTCCGCCGGTAAGAAAGCCCGCGTGAAAGACCGCGGAATTGATGATGCCAATGCCACGCTCGCGCAGCGACGCGACCAGCGCGACCACTTCGGGCGGGTGGTGAAACACCGTCAGAGAACACGCCAGCATGACCCAGTCCAGATTCGCGACCTCAGCCAACTCGCGCACCACACGCCAGTCCTTGGCGCCCACGCCAATGGGTCCGACTTGCCCCTGCTTCTTCAGTTCGTGCAGGGCTCGGTAGGCACCCAGCACGTCCTGCAGGACGTGCCGGCGTTCGGCCGGACCTGTCGCGGAATTGAGGAATTCATCGGGATCGTGCACGGAAACCAGGCGCGGCCGATAGGGCGCGCCCAAAAGATCGCAGCCCTGGCCCCAGCAGCGGAGAATGCCTTGGTAGCTGATGGCCTGTTCGGCGTCGTGTTCGAGACCAAACCAGACCCCTCGCTCGAAGGTCGGCTCGGGACCGCGCAGAGGCGTGCGCACCCAGGCCAGCTTATTGCTGATAATGACCTTGTCGGGTGGAACACCAAGAGTGCGCAATCCGTTGCCGATTACTTCCAGCGCCAGCCCCGCGCCGTACTTGCCTGCAGAATCGAGCACCACGGACCCATCCGTGCCGTTGACCATCTCGCGGAGGATGGCCAGCTTGGTCTCGGCCGAATAGGCTTGGTAGAGATTTCCCAGCGCGCTTGTGCCGAAAACAATCGGAGGAATCTCCAGTCCGGTCTTTCCCAGTTCACGCATCCTTGCTGTCATGACAGAAGCCTCTTGCTGCCGGTCCTTGTCCAGTTCATTGAGCCGATGCTTGACAATGTGGGACAATACACCAAATTCGCCAAGCGAGTCGAATCGTCTCTTTCCTGCTAGGCACAGTGGAAAACAAGGAGTTATACTGCCCTCACAATGTCCAATATCACTCCTGAAGTGGAAGCCCTGGTTCGCAATTTTGCTGGCCGTTTGATTGCTGCCATCGAGGCAGACGTTACCCGCCGACTGCAAGCAGTGCTGGCGTCTGCACTCGGCACGCCCGCCCCGTCCGCGGCAGCGCCGCGCGAGTCGATGGGCAAGTCGTCGCCTGTCGCCCGCCCGGTACGTCGTGCGAAGAAGGTGAGTCGGGCACTGGTCCAGGCCCGCAAGCTCCAGGGCCGGTATCTCGGCGCCCTGCGCGGCTTGAAGCCGGCCGACCGCGCGCGCGTGAAAGCAGCGGCTCATGAGAAGGGCCTGCTTACGGCGATCGAGCTGGCCCATTCCATCAAGCGCTGAGGCGGGGGCTATTTCCCAGGGGCCTTGCGCCTGGGCGCAGGGTTTGTTCGGTCACGCCCACGACGTTATGCGGCGCTCGCGGGATTGTGGTGTGGTTGCCGTTCGCGTGGCCGACCTGCTATGACCTCGGCATGTGCCTGGGCATACCCGGCAAGGTGATCGGCATCGACGGCCTGGAAGCCACGGTCGACTTCTTCGGCGTGCGACGACAGGTGCGCCTCGACGTGGTGGACGAGCCGGTGGCGCCCGGCGACTACGTGCTCAACCACGTGGGCTTCGCCATCCGCCGCATCCCCGAGTCCGAGGTGGACGAGACACTCAAGCTGTTCGCCGAGCTGGCTGCGGCCGGGGACGATCAGGATCTGCTGGCGGCGGACCTGCGCGCCGAACTGGCGGCCACCCGGGAGAGCAAGAAGTGACGGTCGCGCCCGACGGGGTGGCTGAGCTCAAGTTCCGCGATCCGGGTCGTGCGCGTGAGTTGACCACGGCGCTGGCGCGCCTGGTCCAGTCGCTCGGTCGTGCGCCGGTGATACTCATGCACGTGTGCGGCACCCACGAGCAGGCCATCGCGCGCTTTGGCCTGCGTTCGACCCTGCCGCCCGCGCTGCGTGTGATCATGGGCCCTGGCTGCCCGGTGTGTGTCACCGACCTTGGCGAGGTGGACGAGGGCGTGGCCCTGGCTCTGCAGGGCGTGCGCATTGCCACCTACGGCGACATGCTGAAGCTGCCGGGCAGTTCAAAGTCGCTGGCCGACGCGCAGGCCGAGGGCGCCCGGGTCGAGGTGGTGTACAGTGCGACCCAGGCGGTGGACCTGGCGCGCGCGAGCAACGGGCCGGTCGTGTTTTTTGCATCGGGCTTCGAGACCACGGCCGTGATCACGGCTGCAATCCTGCTGGCCAAGCCGCCCGCGAATTTTTCCGTGCTGTCGGCGCACAAGTACGTTCCCCCGGCCATGGAGGCCGTGGCTTGCTTGCCCGAGGCGCGGGTCGAGGGCTTCCTGGCCGCGGGCCACGCGGCTGTGATCACCGGCTATGGCCTGTTTGAGGACTTTGCCCGCCGCCATCGCACGCCCGTTGTGGTGGCAGGCTTCGAGCCGCTCGACATCCTGGCTGCGTTGGTCAAGCTGCTGGAAATGATCCGCGATCGCGAGTTTAGCGCGGCCAACGCCTACCCGCGCTGCGTGACCCGCGAGGGTAACCGGCACGCGCAGGAGTCACTGTGGCGCGTGTTCGAGGCGGCCGACGGTCCCTGGCGTGGCATCGGCGTGATCCCCAATGGCAACTTGCAATTGCGCGAAGAGTGGGCTGTCTGGGATGCTCGGCGCCGTTTTCGCATCGACGTCTCGGGCCTGCAGCAGGCGGGGCAGTCGGAACTGTCGCGGCGCTGTCTGTGCGGCAAGATCATGGTCGGGCTGGTCGAGCCAACGGATTGCCCGCTTTTCGGCCGGGAGTGTTTGCCGGATTCGCCGGTGGGCGCGTGCATGGTATCCAGCGAAGGCACGTGCAAGATCTGGCATCGATACGGAGGACGCCCGCACCTGGGCGGCACGCCATGAGCCGCGACGCGATTGTACAGAAGCACGGCGCAGGCGGCCCGGCCATGCGCGCGCTCATTGAGAAGGTTTTCGTCGCGGGGCTCGGCCCGGCCGGCGCGGGCCTGGCTGCCATGGACGACGGCGCGGCGATTGCGGTCGGCGATCGCTTCCTGGTGTTGACCACCGACTCCTATGTCGTCAAGCCGCTCTTCTTTCCCGGCGGCGACATTGGCCGACTGGCCATTTGCGGCACCGTCAATGACCTGTCGATGATGGGCGCCACCGAGCCCCTGGGTCTCACCTGCGCCGTCGTCATCGAGGCTGGCTTTGCCATCGCCGATCTGGAACGCATTCGCGATTCGATGCGCGCCGCCTGTGCCGAGGCTGGTGTCTGCATCGTGACCGGCGACACCAAGGTCATGGGCAAGGGCGAGTTGGACGGAATCGCGATCAACACCGCGGGCGTGGGTTTTGCCAATCGGGTGGTGCCCGATTCCGGTCTGCGGCCCGGGGATCGCATCATCGTCACGGGCAGCGTGGGCGATCACGGTTTCGCAGTCATGGCTGCGCGACACAAGTTGCAACTCGAAGGCGCGCTGGTCTCGGACGTGGCGCCGCTCAATGGATTGGTACGCGCGGCACTGGCTGTTGGCGGCGAGCACATCAGCGCCATGAAAGATCCAACCCGCGGCGGTCTGTCGAGCGCGCTACACGAGATGGCCGCCAAGGGTCAGGTGGGTATCGTGCTCGACGAGGTATCTTTGCCGGTGCGGCCCGAGGTGCGCGCGGCCAGCGAGCTTCTGGGCATCGATCCCCTGCACGTGGCCAACGAAGGCAAGGCGGTGATCGGTGTGCGCGCAGAGGCCGCCGACCGCGTGTTGCAAGCCCTGCAGGCCCACCCTCTGGGCCGCGACGCCGCGATCATCGGCACCAGCGTGGCCGAGCGGCCCGGCTCCGTGATCCTCGATACCGGCTTCGGCCGGCGCCTGCTGGCAGAGCCGGATGGCGAACTGCTGCCCAGGATTTGCTGACGGCGTTGCGTGGTTACATCGCAAACGCAATCCCGGTCACGCTGACCTTCGCGACGCGGTTGAGCCAGGCCAACCAGCGCACTCGAGGATAGTAGTAGCGGGCGATGTCCACGACCGCGATGCCAAATATCATCGAGCTGAGCAGGAGGCGCGGGGCGCCGCCATCCCGGGAGATGCCGCGGATGTCGCCGTCGGTGGGCTCCACACCCGTCCAGTTGGCGAGCACATAGCCGATGGACAGCAGGGTATTGAGTGCCAGCATGCCCTTGCGAAAGGGCGCGTCGTCCGTGCGCAGTCCCGGTCGCCAGGTCAGCATGACCTCGTCCTCGTAGTGCTGGCACTGGATGCCCGCCGACACGATGGTGTACAGCCCGGGCCGGCCGGCCCAGTAGTGTTCGCCATTGCTCTTGGTGCAGTCACCGCCCCGGCAACGGATCGACGGAACGATGGCAAAGTAGGGAATGAAACCCAGGAAGGTCACGGGCTCGAAGCTGGGCCGGTTGCCCGTGGCCAGGTTGGCGAGCAGGTGGCAGGACTCGTGCGCCGCCAGGGCGGTGACCGCGCCGCCGGCGAAGATGGCAGTCGAGCGCCATGTGAATGGCGGAGGCATAGGTTCAACCGGCGTGGCAGCGACAGGCAAAACGGGTTCCGGTGACTTGGGCTGCGGGCTTTCGGCCAGCGGTGCGGTCGCGACCGGCGCTCGCTCCCCAGGGGGCGATTCGGGTGTGGGCGTTCCCTGAGCGACTGTCACTCGGGCAGCCAGCACGGACGCAATGGACACCAGCACCGCCAGAGCGCCGCCACCGCAACGGTCAGAGAGCCACGCCGGCATGCCCGCCCGCACGGTACCTACTCGCGAATCCAGTTCACCACGAAGAGACCATGCCCGCCCTGGATGCCGGTGCCGGTGCTGTTGAGGGCGCCACCCGCGTCGGTGCTCAGCATGTTGTCGGGCCATGGTCCGTCGACCGGGGCGTTGGGGCTCAGGATGCAGCTCGCGTCGGTGCCCTCATCGAGCTTCCAGGCTACCCCGCTGATGTCGTTCTGTGACATCCACGCGAACCAAAGGTTGGCCTCGTCCTCGCAGACGTAATCGTGGTTGGCGCTGACCAGACCCCCGTCCGAGTAGGTCGCACCGAACTCGGTCACGAAGAGCGCGATGCCGGCGGCAATGGCGGTGTTGCCCCTGTCGCGCAGCGACTGCGTGTGGGTACACGAGTAGAAGTGCAGGGTGTAGAGCAAATTGGTTCCGGCGACTGGGTCCGCGGCCGCTTCATCCACGTATTGCGACCAGTTGGGCGTGCCCAGCACAATCAAGTTGTCCGGATCCACTGAGCGGATCGCCGCGACCACGACCTCGTGGTAGGCCTTGATCTGCGCCCAGGTGAACCCGTTCGGCTCGTTGTAGGGCTCCCAGATGACGTTGGGATAGGCGCCGTACTTGGTCGCCATGTCGGTGAAGAACGCAACCGCCTGGTCCTGCTGGTTCACGGCCTGCTCGGTGTGCCAGTCGACCAGCACGTATACGCCAAGAGCGATCGCGTTCTGGACGACCGTGTCGACCTGGGCCTGCAGGCCCGAGGAAACCGGGGGCGGCGTTGCGGCACGGATCACCGACAGCTTCCAGTTGTCGCGCATGAACGCGAGAGCCGGCTTGCTCTCGGCAAAGGGCGCACTCTCCTCGGTGAGCCACATGCTGCTCACGCCCTTGAGCTGGACAGGCGCGCCTGCGGCGTCCAGAAGCTGGGTTCCCACGACCTGGAGCTGGCCGTGCACCGCCACCGGCGAGCCAGCCGGCGCAGCCGTGGCCACCGGTGGAGGAGTCCAGGGGACGATCTGGGGTGGATCACTGGCGCAGGCCAGGGTCAAGCAGGGCACCATGAAGAGGGCTACGGACAGAGTGTGTGTGCGCACTTGTGCATCCATTTCAATTGGGAGAGTTGCGAACCGGCGGGCAAGGGCCACTTCTATCCCTGACGTTGCTGGTCCCTACTGCACCGTATGGTCAAGCCTCGGTTGTAGCGGACTCGATGGCCTGGAGCACGAACGATTTTCCACGGTGTAGACTGCCTGCCATGTCGCGTCCCACGGCCGTGCACCACATCGCCATCAAGGTCCGGGATCTGACACGCGCCGAGCACTTCTTCGTGCAGACGCTGGGCCTTGTGGTGCTGCGGCGCTGGCCTGCGCAGGATGGCGCGGGCGAGCGCTCGCTCTGGCTCGACCTGGGGGCGGGCGCGTTTCTGGCGCTGGAGAAATCGTCGAGCCAGCGCGAACCGCCGGCGGACGGGCCCGGGCTGCACCTGCTCGCCCTGCGCATCGAGCGCGCCGAGCGCCGGGCGTGGATAGAGCGCCTGGCCAACGCAGGCGTGCCGCTCTGTGCGCAGACGGCATTCACCATATACTGCAAGGATCCCGAGGGCAATCGCATTGGCCTGTCGCACTGGCCTGATCCGGTGCAGGGCGAAGCGGAGTAGACTCTGTCCATGCGCGCCGTTTTCGTCATGCTGAAGACCGACCCGGGCCACGTGACCGAGGTGGCCAATTGCATCGCCGAGATCGAAAGCTTCTCGGAAGCCTATAGCATCAGCGGGCAGTACGACCTGCTGGTCAAGCTGTACGTGGATGACGTGGACGGCGTGGGTCGGCTCATCGAGCGGCAGATCCATCCCATCCCGCACATCCGCGAGACCTACACGCTGTTGACCTTCGAGGCCTTCGGGGCCCCGGGCGGGTAGGCGTGGGCGCTCGCCCCGGGGGCTGCTACACTCACGCAATAAAGGAGTGCGGTGGTCTGGTTTTGCGGGTTTTCACCGAGTCGGAGGACAACACCATGGCGTTCAGACAGATAGCTCTTTTCGTGACCTTGCTGGCTCTCGGCGGCTGTGGCGCTCCCCAGCTCGGTGCAAGCCATCCCGGCTACGGCAAGCAGCCCGATTGCTGGACCTCGGGCTGCCACGATCGCAGCCACACCATGCGACCAACCTACTGGCCGTACCAGTGCGCCGGCTGTCACGATAGCAACGGCGCGCCTCCCAGCCACGTTCCCCAATCGGCCGACCCCTGCGCGCCCTGCCACGGTCAGATGCACGGCGGACCCGCAGCCGGATTTATCGACCCCGTCGCCTGCGACGCCTGTCACGGCTGAAGCGCGGTTTGTCTGACCCGTGGCACAGTTCAGACGTCGTGCCGTGAGGTGATGGCCTGGCGGGCGAGCTGGTCGCAGCGCTCGTTGTTGTCCACGCCGGCGTGGCCAGCCACCTTGACGAGTTTGACCTGCGGGAAAGTCGCCAGTTGCTCGCGCAGGCTGGCCACAAGTTCTTGGTTGGCCTTGGCCTTCCAGCCCTTGCCCAGCAGGCCGAGCGCGTAGCTTGAGTCGCTGTAGATGCGAATGGGCCGCGTATGATCGGGCGCCAGCTCGGCTGCCAGGTCGAGCCCGCGCGAAATGGCGGTCAGCTCGGCGATGTTGTTGGTGCCCACGCCCAGGTATTCGCCGTGCTCTGCGCGCTCGCGGTCGGCGACGATCACGATGCCGATGCCCATGGGCCCGGGGTTGCCGGAACAGGCCCCGTCGGTCCACACGTGAATCGTGCCGGGAGCGCGGTCGTCGGTGGCAGACGACGAGTGCGCCCGAGGCCGCGCATGAGACGGAGACGCGGGCGCTGCACGAGGCGCGCGCGGGGCATGGCCAAGCGGCGCGGGCTCGTCCCCTTGCTCGGCCAGCGGCAGCAGATTGCTGGGCGAGGGCCGGTAACTCTTGGCATCTTCTTGGCGGTACTTCATCTCGGCCCGGCCTTCGCTGTCCAGAACCGGCCGCTGGTCAGCACCTACCTGTACCCAGACCGGCTGGCCCTTGAAGCTCATGCGTGACCAAGACATCATGGCCGCCCACTATGGCTGAATCCGCTCGCGACTTTCCACAGCTTCTTGAACAGACGGGAAGGCTCTCCGCGTTGTCCACTGGTTCGCGCCTTCTTCAAAAAAACGAGTAACCTCCCGCCGTGACCGAAACAGACAAGACCACTGACCGCGCCGTCGAAGTGGGACACGGCGTGCTCTTCATCGGATTCGCCAAGGCCTCGTTCATGGTGTTCGGGGCCTTGCAGAAGTTCCTGCTTGCCCGCGTGGTGGACCAGGCTGCGTACGGCGCCTTCTCGGTGGTGAACAACGCCATCTCCATCGTCAACAACACCATCGTACAGGGGACCATCCAGTCGGTGTCCAAGTTCACCGCCGAGGACGACCGTCGGGCCGGTGCGGTCCAGCGCGCGGGCCTGAAGTTGCAGGTCTTTCTGGGCGTCGGCGTGGCGCTGGCTTTTCTGCTGGCGGCGCCGGTCATCGCCGGATTCGTGCATGCGCCCGAGCACACCTCGCTGTTCCGCCTGGTCGCGGCCATCCCACTGCTCTACGCGTTCTATTCGGTGTTCGTGGGCACGGCGAACGGGCAGCGCCGGTTTCACGTGCAGGCCAGCTTCGACGTGGGCTTCTCGATCAGCAAGACGGCGCTGCTGCTGGGCGGGGCGGTGCTGGGCGGCAGGATGGGGCACTCCGCGGCGGGCGCGTTCACTGGCTTCATCGCCGCGGCGCTGATCATCCTGCTGGTGGCGGGGCGCAAGATGTGGTCGCCCGCCGGAGGAGTCCGCTTCGCACCCTGGCGCCTGGTGGCCTTCATGGGCGGCACGGTGGCGTACACCCTGCTCATCAATCTGGCGCTCAGCTACGATTCGCTGCTTTTGCGTCGCTTCGCCGGCGCTGCGTTGGTCGGGTGGGGCGTGCGGGCCGACATGCTGCTCGGCACCTACGAGGCGGTTCGCAGCCTGGCGCTGCTGCCCTACCAGGCGCTGCTGGTGGTGACCTTCGTGATTTTTCCGCTGGTCTCGCGTTCCACCTTTGCCGAGGATCGCGAGGCGACCCGAGCCTACGTGCGGCAGACTCTTCGCTACGCGCTCATCTTCGGCGCGGCTATGGCAGTGGTGCTGGGCGCGCGCCCTGAAACCTTGTTGCGGATCTTCTATCCGGCCGGCTACGCCGCCGGCGCCGCAGCCCTTCCCATTTTGGCGGCCGGGGTGGTCGCGCTGGCGTTGCTGTCGATTGCCGGCTCGATCGTGACGGCGTCCGGTCGGCCCGATGTTGCGGTGGCGTTGGTGGCAGTCACCCTGGTTGCGGGCACTGGCCTGGCATTCACGCTGGTTCCGCGCGCCATCCCAGGCCCGGCCATGTTGTCAGCGGCAGCCATGTCGACCGCAGCCGGCATGCTGGTCGGTTTCCTGACGGCGCTGGGCTATCTGTGGCGTCGGTTCAAGGCCGGGCTGCCCCTCCTGTCGGTGTTGCGCGTGCTGGTCGCAACGGCTCTTGCCATCGCGGCAGCGCGGGTCGTTCCCGGCTCGGGCAAGCTGATGGGCCTTGCGGCCATGGCGGCGGCCGGGCTGGTGTTCGCGGCGGCATTGCTGGCGACGCGCGAATTCGGCGCCACCGATCGCGAGAAGTTCCTCAAGATCCTGCATCGCAAACGCGCGTAACTCGCGATCCCGCGCCAACTGCAGCAGGTCGTGGCCGTGGTCGTGGCCGCGGCCGAACCGTGTACGTGACGAAGGCGGAAAAGGATCGCCTCTCCGCGCGCTACTATTACATTCTTGGCGCAGGTGTCTTGGCGATACTCGCGGAATTCGCCAGGCGCGTGGCCGTGGCAGCTGGGGTCGGGGAAAAGAAGAAGTGCGACTCAGGATAGGTGTTGGGCTGTCACTCCTCGTGCTTGTCGCCCATGTCGTGCAGGCGCGCGTAGATGCGCGGCCCCAGGCTGGACACCATCAACTTTTCCACCTCGCGTTCGACCTGCTCCTGCTGATCGACGTCCTTGTAGATGAAGCGGATGCCCATGCCGGGCGTATTGACTTCGCTGCCATCGTCATTGTGGCGTGTCTCGCCCTCGTGCAAGACCCAGCGCACTTCCCCCAGCAGGACCATGGGCTCGTCGTTGTTGGGCACAAGCAGCTTGAACAGGAACTGGGTTCCCACGTCGAGCGGCTTGGTGGTCTGGATGAAGGTGCCGCCTTTGGAGATGTTCTTGGTGTAGTCGTAGAAGAACCGGTTGAGACGCTGGTACTCGACCCTGAGCTCGATGGGGGCCCGTTCCTCCTGGCGGCGCTCGTGGGGCTGCGGCATCCTGTGTCTCAGCCGTGATCGTTACACGCGCCGCCACCTGGATCAATCACCGTTTCGGCCTGCGACCCTTGATCTGGGGTGGCGTGCTGGCGCTGGCTGCGCTGGCGCTCGATTTCGTGCCGCTCTTCGACCTGCTGGGCTTCGACTTTTCCTTCGCGCTCGGTCTGGGTGCCGCCTTTGCCGGGGCCGATGTCGGCCAGGGCGCCGCGACCGCGGCCCGGCGCGCGCATCGTCGAGTGTCGCTGCTGTCGCTGGTGTTCTCTGCTTCGGCCGCCGGTCTGGCGCTGCTGGCGGCGCCGCTGCTGCTGTCGCTGGCAAACGCCCTGCGCGTGCGCAACTGCAGCCTGCCGGTGGGTCTGGCCTTCTACGCCCTGTTGCCCGTGGCTAGCGTGCTGGTGGCGGCGCCCGCGGGCGTGCTGGCAGGCGTGCTGGTGCGCGGACCACGTTTCGGGCGCGCAGTTGCTTTCATGGTTCCGGCCGTATCAATCGTGTGGGCTCTGCTTCGCCTGTACCTGGACCCGCCCGTATTTGCCCTGGACCCGTTTGGCGGCTACTTCCCCGGTCCGATCTACGACGAGGGCCTGCGCCCGTCGGCACGCCTTGTGTGGTTCCGTCTGGCCAATCTGACCTGGATTGCCACGGCGGTGGCGCTCACCGGTTGTTTCAGCCGCGGAGGTCAGCCCGACGAAGCGGGGCCGCCCAGGCTTGCCTGGCACTCTTTCCCGTCATGGCTGGTGCTGGCCAGGTGGGTGGAAGTCACTTTCGTCTTGCTGGTAGGCTCCGTGCTCTGGTTCGGTTTTCGCGCCGAGCTTGGCTTTCACCTGACCAAGGACGATCTGGTCCGCGTGCTGTCGCGGCGGACGCACAGCGAGCACTTCGTGATGTGGAGCGATCCCACCGGGGACACGCCCGCCGAGATTGCGCTGGTGCACAGGGATCTCGAGTTCCGCTACCACCAGTTGCGCGCCATCCTGGGCAGCGAGCCGCGCGCGCCCATCACCGTGTATCGTTTCTCCTCCGCGCAGGAGAAGAAGAATCTGGTCGGCGCCGGGGCCACGCTCTTCGCGAAACCGTGGCTGCGCGAGATCTACGTGCAGGCCGAACATTTTCCAGCGTCCCGGCTGCGCCACGAGCTGGCCCACGTCTTTGCCGGCGCGTTTGGCGATTCGCTCTTCGGGGTCTCGCTAGCGTGGCGCTGGTGGGGGCCGCTGCCGGTTCCGCGCCTCGCTACCGGGCTCATCGAAGGCGTGGCCGAGGCCGCGGACTTCAGCGATCCCGACGGGCGCGTGACCCTGCACCAGCAGGCGCGGGCCATGATCGCGCTCGGCCAGGCGCCGTCCCTGGCGCGGGTCATGGGCGCCGGTTTCAGCGCCGAGTCTGGCGTGCGCGCCTATGTACTAACGGGATCGTTCTGTCGCTTCCTGCTCGATAGCTTCGGGGCGGACAAGTTGCGTGCGGTTTACCGTTGGGCCGGCGATTTTGCGGCGGTGTACGGTTTGTCACTGGCCGAGTTGGAGAAGTCGTGGCGGGCGTTCTTGGATACTCAGCCATTGGATGCGCTGGACGAGGCGCGCGCCAAGGAGCGTTTTCGTAAGCCTGCCATTTTTCGCAAAGTCTGTGCGCGCGAACTGGCCGAGCGCGTGGCCGAGGCGCGGGAACGAATCGGCTCCATGCCGGACGCGGCGGCGAGCCTGCTAGACAGCGTGTGCCGGGACGATCCCGACGAGCCGGCCTACCGCTTGGATCGGGCCGAGGCACTGGCGGCAGCCGGCGCCACCGACAAGGCCTTGGCCCTGGCCAGGCCGATGCTCGACGACGAGTCGCTGACATGGCCCGTGCGTGGCCGGGCTGCCAATTTGATCGGCACGATCGAGTTTCACGCCGGCCACTTCGCCGAGGCCGCCGCAGCGGCGGAGCGCAGCCTGGCGCTTGCCACCGATGAGAACGAGCTGCGCATGGCCTGGGCCAAGCGGCGCGCCCTGGCCGACGAAGGCGCTCGCCGGACCCTGGGCCGCTCGCTGTTTGGCGATGGCCTTGCGCGCTCCACTGACCCGGCTCTGGTGGTTTTCCTGGTGGACGAGTTTGCCCGCCTTCACCCCGACGAGGCGCTGGGATCTTATCTGGTGGGACGCCAGCTCGCTGGCCGGGATCCACGCCTGGCGCTGACTCCTCTGGCTCAGGCTTGCCCGCTCGATGGATCGGGGATGAGCGTCGCCCTCGAGCCGGCCTTTCTGAAGGAATGCCGGCAACTCTACGGCGAGTCAGCGTTCCTCGCCGGCGATCTCTCTCTCGCTCGTCATATCTACGCACTCCTGCGGGACCATGCGACGCTCGAAGCCGATCGGCTGCGCGCCATCGACTTTTTGGAACGCATCGATTGGCAAGCGAGCCACTAGCGCGGCGATTGGTTACCTCGCCCACGCCGAACGCAATCTGCGCGGCGGATGAGTCCTTGCATGGAGTGTCCGCGTCTTCGTGAACTCCCTCGTTCACCATCCTTTTTGCGCTTGACTTGCGCAGTCAGCTACATATCATCGCGTCGGCGCAAGGCGGCAGCATGGTGTCGCAAGGGATAGCGGCACCTCTTCACCCAAACACTTCGCACCAGATCCAATCCCGATCAAACGGCAGCTTGTAGCGCTGCAACCAACTAGAAGGAGAGGTCTAAAATGAGAGACACTGCATTGGTGGACAAGTTTCTCGTGTTGATGATGGGAACGGCTCTGGCGCTTAGCGCGGGCTGCGGAAGCGGTTCAAGCTGCCAGACTGGCAGCTCGAATTGCTCGTGCTTTGGCAACGGCACGTGCAATGCTGGCCTCGAGTGCTCGGGCGGTACCTGTGTATTAGTACAGACCACCAGTTCGGGTTGCACCGGCAGCCAAGGGTGCGCGTGCTACGGGAACGGCACATGCGATTCGGGCCTCACGTGCTCGGGCACTGTCTGTGTAGCTTCAGGCGGCCCAGGTGGCACAGGTGGCACGGGTGGCACAGGTGGCACAGGCGGCGCGGGTGGCTCTACGGGCACCACCTGTGGCTCCATCAACGCCCAGTGTTCGTCCATAGCAACCGATTCGTGCGGCACCTGTCTTGCTTCGTGTTGTTGCACGCAGTTGATGGCATGCGCTACCAATGCCTCCTGTGCATCCATCGCTGAGTGCGCGGCAAGCTGCACCACTACCTCTTGCGAGAGCACTTGCGAGTCCGAGTACCCGGCGGGACAGACTGCGGCGAGCACCTATCTCAACTGCGGAACCTCGTACTGTACCTCTGCATGTGGCAGCTAGCCCGCGTCTGGACGGTGTAATGGTGAACCGCGGAGCCCCCGGCCGATCGGGTTGGCGTTGAGCGCACGGGCACGCTCCAGGTGGCGGTTGTGGCTGGGGGTTCTGACGGTTGCGACCATCACCGGGTTGGTAGTCGCCATGGTCGTGGCGCGGAAGCGGGACGCGGC
>Ga0181533_1000916_pt1 | contig 39041 bp, 31 predicted proteins | sample PEATcosm2014_Bin_45_FD_119772 | JGI IMG/M metagenome (GOLD analysis project Ga0181533, IMG submission 119772) | Peatland microbial communities from MTU Mesocosm Facility, Houghton, MI, USA - PEATcosm2014_Bin11_60_metaG | ecosystem: Environmental > Terrestrial > Soil > Wetlands > Peat | place...
CGCCGAGGCCGGCCACCCGGTCAGCGCCACGTAAAACCAGATCAGTGGAATCAGGACTGCCCCGCTCCAGGGGCGGGGCAAACCCAGCGCGCGGAACAGGCCGAAGAAAATGCCAAATACGATCGCCATCCGCAGGCCGTCCACGGCAAAGATATGATAGGTCGCCGCCTGGATGAACGGCTCCGGGACCTCCTCGGTCAGGGCGGTGGCCTCCACGTGGGCGATGGCGCGCCAGGACTCCTTCTGCCCGCGCTGATGCGCCCGCAAAGAAGGCGTCTCGCGCAGGGCGCCCCGGACCGAGACGATAGCGGGTTGATCGCCCAGGATCCGGCGAAGATCGTTCGGAGAGAGCACCGCCGTGTGGAGCGACAGGTTTGTCCATCCGGCCAGAAGCATCAGCGGGCACAGTAACGCCGCCCGTCCCCGCCCCCAGCCTAGCGCGGCGGCTCCCAGGCCAAGGCACACTCCCAAGAGCACCCACGGCGAAAGCGGCGCCATGGCCCCGGCCAGGATTCCCCCCGCATAGAGCACCGCTCCCGGCAATAGCGGTTGTTTCATAGAGAACTATGTTCCCGGAAGTCTGCGCAGGATTTGGACTGGGAACCGGGCAGTTGGGGCGCGGTAGAAGAGAGTCTGAAGCTCTCTGCCAAGGACCGGAATTCGCGCCAACTTGCCCGTTGCGAGCGAGTCGCCGAAAGGCGCCGTGACCGGAACCCATTTGCCGCCGAAATAGCCGGCGATGGAATCCTCTTCATCCAATTTGGCAATGATGACGTTGACCCGCTTTCTCTCTTCCCGGGCAAGCTCAAGCCCTGAAGAGTAAATGGGACTAAGCCCCTTGGCGGAGAACGGCACATAGAGATGGGGTGTGATCCTCTTTGCTTCAAAGAAAGTAAAGTATTCACTAAATACCACGTCGTCAGCGTGGAGGCGCGAGGCCACGACCTTCATCAATTCGGCCCTGGGCGTCACTTCGCAAAAAGTGGCCGTCAAGAATAGCCTCAGTGGCAATCCAAGGATGACGGCGGCGACTCCCGCGCCCACAAAGACAAGACGAGCCGCCGCTGGACGATTCGGGGGGGCCAGGGCCTCGGTCTCCGACCACGCGTGGCCGAAAGCCAAGAGCAAGGGGGCGTATATCATGTAAGCATAGTAAGCGCGAAAATCTGCGGACAAGCAGAACACTAGAGGCACCGCCAAATACACGAGGCCAAAAGACAAAATGATTCGCCTCGTATGACCGGCAAGGAGGCCCCATCTGCCGGCCACGAAATAACCCAGCGCGAGAATCAAAGGAACGCAACTGAGGTCCTTGAAGTAGCTTGCGGCCGCAGTTCCAAGATTCCCGAGTCCCCCGCCGCGGGCGACTGCCCGGACCGAGAGCTGGAAGTAAGCCAGCGCGCGGTGCCACGCAAGAAAGCCCGCCAGCGAGCAGGCGCCTGCGGCCAGACCCAGCCCAACATACAGCAGATCGCTGCGGGTGAGGCTGCGATGGGCCGCCCACCCGATAATAGACGCCAGTGCGGCGTAGAGCGCCACCTGCAAACCTATCCAAGGCGTTACCATCGCCAACAAGAAGAGAGTCAGGCCCCTGCGACGCCGGCTGCGAACGCCGAAAGCCAGGAACAGCAGAAGGAGCCAGAGCATTCCCAAAACATCCGGCCTCGAGGAGCGAGATGCCAAAGAGATGCCATATCCAAGCTCCAGAAGCGCAATCAACGCTATACGCGCGGGCGCGAACCTGACGAGCTTGAATCTCCAGGTTGCCAACCAGAACAGCAAAGCGGCCACGGCAAACAAGGTGAAGTTGAAGGACCTGGCGCCCAGCAGGCTCGCGCCCGTCAATCGAAGCCAACCGGACAGCAACAGGCTGTAAAGGGGGGAGTTGACGGCCCAGAAGGTGCCTGGCGGCTGGAATTGCCATGCGGAGGTTGTGAACCCCCGGTGCTGAGCCAGGTTAATGGCTGGTTCCGAGAAGGTTACTTCATCGCACCAGGCCGTTGGATAGCAGTTGTAAGTTGCGGCATGGAATCCCCAAAACGACAGCAGCAGCCCTGCCACCACCAGCCATTCGGCCCGCCTCGGCCCGCAGGGCTTTTCCCAAGCAGCGCGACCGGCGCTGTCGGGGAGCGTCTCCGGACCGGAGTTCATGCCGCAAAAACCCAGCTTCACCCTGGCATCAAACCAAGCCCGCCTGTCCAAATCAACTGGAATCCCGGAGGTTGTCGGTCGCCGGGTGCGCGGGGGGCCATGAGCCTGGGCGTGGCGGCGGCTCGGCAAAGTGGCGCTGAATGCACTTGCGGCCAAAAGCCGCCCGAGGTGAGAATTGGGAATTGCAAATCCCCCTAACGCCCCGTCCTGCGCAGCCTTCCGCCCTCGCCCCTGGCCCCTGGCCGTCGGAAAGCGGTTGCGAAGCGGGGGCGGGGTGGGTCATAATGCGGGCGTATGTTGAAGCTGGGCGTGAATATCGATCATGTGGCGACCCTGCGGGAGGCGCGGTATCGCGGGAGCGGTTTTGGCGAACCGGACCCGGTGGCTGCGGCGATTGCCTGCGAGGCGGCCGGGGCCCACGGCATCACGGCGCACCTGCGCGAGGATCGGCGCCATATCCAGGACCGCGATGTGTGGAAGCTGCGGGAAGTGATTCGGACGCGCCTGAACCTGGAGATGGCCAACGCGGCGGAGATCGTGGCAATCGCGCTGAAACTGGGGCCGGACATTACGTGCCTGGTGCCGGAAAGGCGGCTGGAGGTCACCACCGAGGGCGGCCTGGACGTGGCCGGCAACCTGCGCGCGCTGACCGAGACACGGATGAAACTCAACGACGCCGGCATCCAGGTGAGCATGTTCATCACGCCCGATTCGGCCCAGGTCCAAGCGGCGGCGCAGGCGGGCAGCCAGTTCATCGAGTTGCACACCGGCGCCTATGCCGGGGCGTTCGCCGAGGAACGGCGGCGCCAGGCGGAACTTGAGCGGTTGATCGCCAGCGCGCGCCAGGCCCACTCGCTGGGCCTGAAGGTCAACGCCGGCCATGGGTTGAATTACCAGAACCTCCCGGCGCTGCTTCAGGTTCCGCACCTGGTCGAGTTGAACATCGGCCACAGCATTGTCAGCCGCGCCCTGGCCGTCGGCTTGCCGGCCGCCGTGCGGGAAATGCTGGGGCTGATCAATTATGAATTATGAATTATGAATTATGAATTGCGAAGCCCCGTACTTCATACTTCATACTTCATACTTCATAGGTGAAGGAGCTCCCTCTGCCAGTCCATCAAGTCGGGCTGGTGCTTGTTCCAGTCATGGGCGAGATCGGAGAGGACCGCGCGGCTGGCGATGAGGGTTGGGTCAATTCCCAAGGCGGCGGCCCGGGCGTCCCGGCGCGTTTGCAGTTCCAGGAACCGGCGCCGTTCGCCCTCGCTGGGACGGCGGCCGACAAAACGCAGGAGCTTCGGGTAGTGCTCGGCGGGGAGGCCCATTCCACGCGCGACCGCCTTGAATAAGCCGCGCCGGCGGCGCTCGGCAAGGTGCTTGGGCAGGAGCGGCTCGACGGACCGGGAAGTCGCTGCGGCAGCGGCGATAGCTGCCAGGGCCTGGTGGCTCAGGATGAAGAATGGAGGTTTGTTGGCGGCCAGGGCCTCGGCCTCCCGCCACTGCCACAATTCCCGCAGGATTGCCAGCGCCGGCCGGCCCAGCAAATGGCTGCCCTTGATGCGCCAAACGGAGTCCGCGTCCACGGTGCGTTCCCGGGTCGAGTCGGCAATGAGCCGCGCGCACGATTCCTGGTGCCAGCCGAGGCGGCCGCCGGCCTGGAGTTCGGACCTGAGCCGGTCGGCCAGCGGCTTGAGATAGTGAGTGTCGTTGCGGGCGTAGCGTTCCATGCGCTCGGTCAGGGGGCGCAAGGCCCAATTGGCCTTTTGGGACCCTTTTTCGATATGCACGCCGAGGAACTTCTCGAGGAGATGGCCCAGGCCGAACTGGCGGTGGCCCAGCAACCGCGCCGCCAACATGGTGTCGAAGATGGAGCCGGGGACAAATTCATGGTGCTTGCGCAGGAGCCGCAAGTCGTAATCCGCCCCGTGCATGAGCAACTCGTGCCCGGCCAGGGCGTCCAGCAGGGGGTCCAGGTTGATCCCCGCCAGGGGGTCGACCAGCACATCCCCGGAGGCCGTGCTGATCTGAATCAGGCACACTTTCTCCGGGTAGGCATGCAGGCTGTCCGCTTCGGTGTCCACGGCCACCCATAGGGCGGCGCGCATCGCCGGCAGAAAAGCCGCCAATCGTTCTTCGGTGTCAACCACGGCAAAAACTATATTGTCCTCCGTGGAAAGAGCCACTACGAAAGTGAGGGGATTGGGAGCGGCTGGGCAAGCAAGTGAGATGCGGCTCGCAGGCCCAGGGGCCGATGACAAAGTTCCCCGCAAACCATTGTAGGAGACGACGTGAGGAGTCTCTGATTGGTTTTTGGGCGCAGCGAAAGCCTGTTTCTGCGGGAGACAATTGTTCGGAGACTCCTCACGTCGTCTCCCACAGACCGCTTGCAGGTGTCCTGGTCTTATTCGTATTATTGCATCGAATGAATCTAGCTGGCGCCTTTGCAGAGTCGGCACGCAAGCGTCCCCGGAAGATTGCCTTGTATTGGGGTGAGCGCGAATACACTTACGGGGAACTCTGGGAACAAACGTGCCTGTTCTCGGCCCAATTGCGGCGGCATTTCGGAGTCAAGGCGGGGGATCGGGCAGGACTCTGGCTCAAGAATTGCCCTGAGTTCATCCCGGCTTTGTTGGGGATTCTCCACGCCGGGGCGGTGGCGGTGCCGATCAACAACTTCCTGAAGACCGACGAGGTGAATTACATCCTGGAGGATGCGGGCATCGACGTGCTCGTCACCGATGCCGAGCTGGGTTCGCACTTCCAGGCGCTGGCGGCTGCGCGCCCCCGATTGCGGTTGCTGGAGGTCGGCAAGGCGGCAACCGCGGGTCAAGGGCCGAAGGCAGTGGCAGCGAGCCGGCCTCGGCGCTTGGGCGACCTGGCGGTGCTCATCTACACCTCAGGCACGACCGGCCGGCCCAAAGGGGCAATGCTTTCCCACGGCAACCTCCTGCACAATGTCGAGAGCTGCCGCATTGTGCTCCAGACCGTGGAAGCCGATCGGTTTGCAGTGCTGCTGCCGATGTTCCACAGCTACATGCTGACCGTTGGGCTTTTGCTGCCGTTGCTGGTGGGAGGGTCGGTTGTTTTGGTGAAGTCGCTGCACCCGGTGCGAAGCGCCCTGGAGGAAATCCAGCAGCGCCAGGCCACTGTCTTGCCGGCCATACCCCAGTTTTACCGCAGCCTGGTCAATGCCCCGGTCGGCGGCCCATTCCCTGTGCGGCTGTGCGTGAGCGGCGCCGCCCCGCTGCCGACGCAGGTCCTTCTGGAATTTGAGGCCAGGTTCCAGATACCGCTCATCGAGGGCTACGGGCTGAGCGAAGCCAGCCCCGTAGTGACCAAGAACCCGCTGGACGGCACCCGCAAGCCCGGGTCCATAGGGCTGCCCATCCCCAACGTCGAGGTCAGCATCCAGGACGAGGCCGGGCTCGAGTTGGGCGCCAACGACATCGGCGAACTGTGCGTCCGCGGCGGCAACGTCATGCTCGGCTATTGGAACCAACCCGGGGAGACGGCCAAGGCGTTGCGCAACGGTTGGCTCTTGACCGGGGACATCGGCTACCGCGATGCCGATGGCTTTTATTTCATTACCGACCGCAAGAAGGACATGCTCCTGGTCAATGGCATCAACGTCTATCCTCGTGAAATCGAGGAGGTTCTCTACCAGTTCCCCGGCGTCAAAGAGGCAGCCGTCATCGGCGAACCCGATTCCCGCAAGGGCGAGCAACCCGTGGCCTTCCTCGCCCCTAACGATGGGGCCGTCCTTGAGGAGAAGGCCGTGCAGCAATTCGCGCGCAAGCGGTTGGCCGACTACAAAGTGCCCCGCAAAATCGTGGTCCTGCCCGCCCTCCCTCGCAATGCGACCGGCAAGATACTCAAAACCGCGCTCAGACAAATGCCTCGGATCGTTGCAGGAGACGACGTAAGGAGTCTCTGATTGGTTTTTGAATTGCCGCTTGACACTTTGACGGCCTCTGATACCTTGCGCTACTAAGATGAGCGCGACAACGGCCAGAAACCAATTCTCGGCGCCTGGTTCAGCGCGCAAAGTGTCGCGCAGGGCGCCGAGAGGCGATTCCCTGCCATTTAACCGGCCCACAAGCCCTATGAAAAGAGTACAAAATCCGTCAATGTTCGCGGCGCTGCTCGCGGCTTCGCTGCTGTTCCAAACCCCCAATCGAGCGGGCGCGACCGGCCCGACCCTCGTCATCACCTATCCCACCGCCAAGGTCTCGGCGACCAATGCCGCCATTACTGTGTCCGGCACAACGAAGGACAAGGTCGCGGTAACGAACGTGATGTGCCAACTCAACGGGGCGGCCACCCCGGCGGACACGACCAACGCTTGGACCAACTGGACTGCCTCCGTGGCGCTCACGCCGGGCACCAACATTGTGGCGGCTTATGCTGAGGACAAGGACGGAGACAAATCGAAAACCGACACGGTGAAGTTCATCTATGCCTTGCCCGCGCCCCTGTCGGTGAAAGTCGCCTCCATCGGCACGGTCATCCCCGGCACATGGACCACCAAAAACAAGGGGGAATATGACATCGGTATCCAATATAGCCTGACGGCCAAACCGGACAAGGGTTTTGCCTTCGTCAATTGGTCCGGCAGCTTTCCGACCAACAAGGCGACGCTGACCTTCGTGATGGCGTCGAACCTGGTCCTCACGGCCAACTTCGCTGACATCCAGCCTCCGGTCTGCGTCATCACTTATCCCGCCGTCGGCCACACTGTCAGCAGTTCGCCCATCAACGCCATGGTCCGTGCCTCCGACAACGTCGGCGTGGCCGCCGTGTACTATCAACTCCTGCCCGGCGGCAGTTGGCAATCCGACGCCACTTCCACCGACGGGACGAATTGGACCGTCGCCAACCTCGCGCTCACACCAGGCGCCAACACCCTTTCGGCCTACGCCGAGGACGCGGCGGGGAACCGGTCCAAGACCAACAAGGTGAGCTTCAAATATGAGTCGAGCACAGGGGGAGGAGGAGACTTGGCCCCAACCTCTTTGTCCGGAATGTCGGCGGTGGTCACCTCGGCGGACGGCTCGGAGACCTTTACGATAACCTTCGGCGCCAGCACTTTCAGCCAGACCATGCTCCCCGGCGGGAACGAGAGTGACAATTCCGTCGGCAACTATTCTTACAAAGTGAAGAGCCCGAACACGGCGCAACTGACGGTCAGCGCCACCGCACCGCCAGACAACACGGGTTCCACCGTGGTGGGTCTCACCTTTACCAACACCAACGAGGCGGTGTACAGCACCTCCGGCAACGGTAGCGGCTCTACCGGCACTATCCTCCTTTCCAAAGCGCAGGACCTGGCGCCCACCTCGCTGGCGGGCGACACGGTCGACCTCGTGGATTTCACCAGCGGCGACCACCTCACGACGGTTTTCGCCAGCAGCAGCCTGACCAACACGGACCAGACGACTGGAGAGGTTTCGGCCGGCTCCTACACGTTCAAACAATATAGCCCGACCGCGGGCTTGGCAACGATACACTTCGCCAGCCTAAACGGCTACAAGAACGTCGTCGCTTATTATATCACAACCTTCTCCGCGTCCGACGCCGGCACTTGGTTTGCGGCTTTCGTTACCTCTCGCGGGAGTGAGACTCACGTGGGCACCTTCACGGTGCCGTGACCCGGAAGACTGGCGAGGGTTCTCCCTCAATAGCTCATGCGGTCCAGTTTTACTTTGCCGCGGAAAACCCAGTAGATGCTTATCGTGTAGGCAAGCACCAGGGGCAAACCAATGAGGGCCATGGTGAGCATGATGCCCAGGGTCTTTGGCGAAGAGGCCGCGTTATGGATGGTCAGGCTGTTGGCCAGGCCGGGCTTGCTGAGCACCAGGTTCGGATACATTTCCAAACCGAAGAGCCCCATCAGGGCAAGCATCGCCGCGCAGGAGGAAAGAAAGGCCTGCCAGTCGCGTCCGCGATGGATTTCGCGGGGGATGTTGGCGATGGCCAGCATATTGAGCACGGCGATGCTGAAGAGCCACGGATTGGCCCGCACCCGCGCGGCCATGTGCGGCACGTAAAGCAGCGTGGCCATGGTCGTTGTGGCGTAGCAGATGATGAAGAAGATGATGCAGTTGTTGATCCATCTTCGCAGCTTGTCGTGGAGCGCGCCCTCGGTCTTCATCAGCCCGTAAATGGCCCCGTGCATCATGAAGAGCGCCACGGTGGTTACGCCCAGCAGGAGCGGATACGGACCCAGCAGGCCCAGGAACGTGCCCTCGAACTCCCCGCGCGCATCCAGCGGGATGCCCCAGGCGATGTCGCCCATGGCAACGCCGATGAGCAGGCTCGAGAGGATGCTGCCCGCGCTGAACCCGGCGTCCCACATCTGCCGCCACCAGCGCATCGGTTGTTTGCTGCGAAACTCGATGGCCACCGCCCGGAAGATCAGCGCCACCAGCAGCAGAACGAACGCGAGATAAAACCCGGAAAAGACCGTCGCATACACGTTCGGGAAGGCTGCGAAGAGCGCTCCGCCACCCGTGACCAGCCAGACTTCGTTGCCGTCCCAGACCGGGCCGATGGTGTTGAGCATGGTGCGCCGCTCCTCATCGGTCCTGGTGAACAGGTGCAGCGCCCCGATGCCCAGGTCAAAGCCGTCCAGCATGGCGTAGCCGGTGAACAGAACGCCGATCAGGATAAACCAGGTCGTGTGGAGGTCCAGATTGCCGAAGTTCATCCGTTGACCTCCGCCGGAAGCGCGCGCTTGCCTGGGTGCTCGAGGTCCGCATCCTCGGGCCCATGTTGAATTTTGTCGTTCATCAAGTAAATGAACACCGCGAAGAGGAGCAGGTAAACTACGCTGAAAAGAACGATGGCCGCCAGCACCGTGTTGGCCTTGACGACGGCGGACAGCCCCTCTGACGTGCGCAACAGCCCATAGACAATCCAGGGCTGGCGGCCCGCCTCGGCGGCGAACCAGCCGGCCTGGTTGGCCAACTGGGGACCCACCACCGAGAGCACCAGCAGCCGCAGCAGCCATCGTTTCTGGAAAAGGGAGCCGCGCCGCAAATAGAGGGACCCCAGCCCCGCCAGCAAAATCATGGCTAAGCCGATGGCGACCATCGCGTGGAAAAGCTGAAAGCTGAAGTTAACCGGCGGACGATCCTCGGCTTTGGGCGCCAGTTCACGAAGGCCGCGGACCGGCTTGTCAGCGTCGTTGCAGGCCAGGTAACTCAGCAATCCCGGAATGCTCACGCTGCCTTTGACGGTTTCCGCGTTTTCGTCCACCCAGCCAAAGAGGGCCAACGGCGCCTTTGGCGTGGTCTGGTAAATGCCCTCGAAGGCGGCGAGCTTGACAGGTTGGTTCCTGGCTACGCCGAGGGCGCTGCTGTGGCCGCTGACCAATTGCAACAGCGACGCCCCCAGGCCCAACACCAGCCCGATTGGCAGGGAGGCGCGCGCGAATTGCCGGTGCCTTCCCTTGAGCAGATACCAGGCGCTCACGCTCACCACCAGAAACGCCCCCGCCTGCCAGGCGCCGCAAAGGGTGTGGAACAACCGGTCCATAGAGGAGGGGTTGAAGACCATTTGCCAGAAATCGGTGATTTCAGCGCGCGCCCTTAGCCCTTGGCCAACGACGTGGAACCCGGCCGGCGTTTGCATCCAGGAGTTGGCCACGACAATCCAGATGGCGCTGAAATGCGCCCCCAGGCAGACCATGCAGGCCGCAAAAAAATGCGCCCCACGGCCCACCTTGTCCCAACCAAACAGGAGCACCGCCAGAAAACCCGATTCCAGGAAGAAGGCGAAGATGCCTTCGGCCGCCAGCGCGCTGCCGAACACATCCCCGACATAGCGCGAGTAGGCCGCCCAGTTCGTTCCGAATTCGAATTCCATCACGATTCCCGTAGCCACGCCCATGGAGAAGGTGAGCGCAAAAACCTTCGTCCAAAAGCGCGCCGCCTGGTGATAAACGGGCTTCCCGGTCTTGAGCCACGTCCCCTCCACAATGACCATCACGACGCCCAGGCCGATGCTCAGCGGCGGATACAAATAATGTATCCCCGAGGTCAGCGCGAACTGAAATCGAGACAGGGTCAGGACATCCATAAACAGATGCGATGAGCCATTGGCGAGAGCATACCCTCAATGGGATTGGCGTCAAGGCGCCGCCCGCGCCCGCCGCGCGTCCCGTGTACTAAGAAACTAGTTGACAACCGTTCGGCGTGGGTGTATTTATGAGCAACTAAATTATTAATAGAACAACGCCCGACTATGCCGCGCCAAAAATCCACGACCCTCACCAATGCCGAGCACCGCGTCATGGAGGTCGTCTGGGCCCGGGGCTCCGCCACCGTCGCCGAGGTCGTCGAAGCCCTCAAAGGCAAGGACGCCTACACCACCATTCTCACCCTCATGCGCATCCTCAAAGCCAAAGGCTATCTCTCCTCCCGCAAAGAGGGCCGTGCCTTTGTCTTCATCCCCAAAGTGGACCGCGACACTGTGGCTCGCAAGGCCGTCCATCAGCTCGTCTCAAAATTCTTCGCCGCCTCCCCCGGCGAACTGGTGCTCGCCTTCCTTCGCGAGGAGGAACTGACGCCCGGAGAACTCGGGCAGATAAAGCGGAAGATCATGGAATCCGAGGACGAAAGCCATGAAACCTGAAGTCTGTGCCGCTTGTGATCAAATCCTGACCGCCGTCCTGAATGGCAGTTGCCAGGGAATCCTGGTTGCCCTGCTGGCAGGCTTGGGCTTGCGGCTGCTTGGCCGCACCAATGCCACAACCCGCCATGCCGTTTGGTTCGCCACACTGCTCCTCCTCGCTTTGCTTGTCCCCGCCCACTATCGGGCTCCTCGGCTGGCTCCCAATCCTCCCAGCCCCTTCAGCTTCGCGAGTGACGAGGGGCGAGGGACGCCGCCGTCGCGACGGCGGTTGGCGCTCCGCGAAGGCGGAAGTGACGAGGGGAAGATGCTTGAAGCCGGCCAAGTTCGACACTCGCCCCTCGTCACCTCCGCCTTCGCGGCGCGCCAAAGCGCCGCTCCGGCGCGACGGCGGCGCCCCTGGCCCCTGGACACTGGCGCCGCCGGAGCGGCCCTGCCCCTGCAATCGCCTGAGGAGAGGCCCCCCTGGCGCACGGAACGATTCCTCAATCCTGTTTCCCGGGACCTTGCTGTCCTGCCCAAAATCCCGCGCAGCGCCGGCCTCTGGTTGCTGGCTGTCTGGCTGGCGGTGGCCGGCATCAAGCTGACTCTCCTGGTTCGAGGCCTTTATCAGCTCCGAAAACTCAAGGACACCTCCGTCCGGGCCAGCCCCGGCCTCGAGGACCTCTTCCAACGTCTCCGCTCAGAATTGGCAGTGAACCGAACCGTCAGGCTCAAGGTGTCGCAAAGCCACCGATCCGCCATCCTCCTGGGATTCGTTCACCCGGTAATTGTCCTCCCAGCCGAGGCCGCCCAGGAGCCCGGCCTCTGGCAAACAGGGCACATCCTGCGCCATGAACTGGCCCACGCGCGGCGGCGCGATGACTGGACGAACCTGGCCCAGCGCCTCATCCAGGCAGCCCTTTTCTTTCACCCGGCAGTGTGGTGGATTTCCAAACAACTTTCTCTCGAGCGCGAAATCGCCTGTGACGACTCCGTGTTGCAGCAGGGCGTCCGGCCCCAACCTTACGCGCTCCTCCTGGCCAATCTGGCCTCCCGCATGACGGGGCCCCTGCCCGTCGTCGCCCCGGGGGCTTCCAGCAGCAAAAGTCAACTCCAGCAAAGGATAACTATGATACTGAACACGCACCGAAACAGATCGCCGCGCCTGGCAAAAGCCAAGCTGGGCTTCATCACGTCGGCGGCAGCGCTCACCGCTGTCCTGGCGCTCTACTCCGGGCCAAGGCTCGTCCTGGCGCAAACTCAACCTCCCACCCCGGCCCCGGCAACCACCGCCCCCGCTACGCCCACGGACTCGGTTGCCGCCCCTCCCCAGGCGCCTCAGGCCCCTCCGCCCGCGTTTGTCCCCCCAGCTCCGGTTGCCCCCCCAGCTCCGGTTGCGCCGCAGCAGGGCGGGTCGATCGAGGAGCGCCTGGATCGCCTCGAACGAATGGTCGAAAAGCTCCTGGCCCAGCAAGGCCCCAAACCCCCGAGGCCGGACCTTGAGAGCACGGCGCCGGAGGCCAGGGACGATTCGTTCACTCCCAAGGACACGGAACTCATCAAGGAGCGTGTCAAACGCGAAGTCGCCCGCGCCACCGACCAAGCCCTGCGCGAGGTCGCCCGCGCGACCGAGCAAGCCAAACGCGCGTTCGAGCAGGCCAAACCCGCCCTGGAGCAGGCCAAACGCTCCTACGAGCAGGCCGAGCGCGCCGCCAAACAGGCCGCAGGCAACTGGTTGAAAGACGAAAGAAACGAAAGCGCCCGGGACTCCGACCTGGCTGAGGTCAACCAACAACTGGAGGCCTTGCAGAGCCAACGCACGGCCCTCGAACTACAACTGCAAAAACTGAACCGCCAAATCCAGCGGCTCCAGAAGGGCCGGGGGCCGACCGCCGAAGACCCGTTCCGCTCTCAGAACAAACCCGGCCAACCCAAGCCGGAAGAAACTCCTCCTGAAACACCGGCTGCAAGGTAAAATCCCTCTGGGATGATTCCAGGCAGGCCTGAGGCAGCCGCAGGGCTCTAACGCCGGCGGCGGTAGAGACACGATGCTCCCCGGGGTGAGGAGTCTCTGATTTCCCTCTTCTCATGGCATCCTGCTCGCATTAATGTCTGCGGATGCGAGCATCCTTTTTATTGCTGCCACTCTGCCTGGCCGCCGGCTGCGCCAGGCTCTCACATTCGGCTGCGCCAGCCGCGAACGACGCCGATGCCGCCTTTGTCCGCCTGGCCGACGAGTACATTTCGGGTTACCTGGCCTGGCGTCCGCAGGCCGGCACCGGCCTCGGACTTCATGAATACGACGGGAAGTTGACCGATTACAGCCGCGCCTCGGTCGAGACCGAGTTGGGCCGTCTGAAGTCGTTTGCCCGCCGGCTGGCGGACTTGAACACCAACGGCCTCAGCACCGGCGCCTTTTATGATTACCGCGTTTTGCGCAGCGCGATTCAACGGGAGACCTTCGGCTTCGACCGCATGGACATCTTCCGGCAGAACCCGATGACCTACGCCGGGGCGCTGGACGTAAGCATTTACATCAAGCGCGACTTCGCCCCGCTGGGGCAGCGGGTGCGCTCTCTCATCGCGATTCTCAACCAAGCTCCGCCCCTCTTTGCGGCCGCCCGCGCCAACCTGGCCGCCGAACTGCCGCGTCCGCAAGTCCAGACCGCCATCGAACAGAGCGAGGGCACTGCGGATTTTCTGGCCAAAGACCTGGTGGCGGCGCTCAAGGAGGTCAAAGACGACAAACTAATGGAAGAGTTCAGGGCGGCCAACCGGCGCGCCATTGAAGAACTCCACGGCTACGCGGCCTGGCTCAAGGAACAGAAACTGCCCAAGGCCAACGACCGCTACGCGCTGGGCCGGGAAAAGTATATGGAACTGCTCCAATACGGCGAACTGGTGAGCGCCTCGCCGGAGCGCCTGCTGGAAATCGGCGTGCGCGAGTTGCGGCGCCAGCAGGAGGTCTTTGCCCGGGCCGCCCGGCAGATCCAGCCGGACAAGAAGCCCCTTGAGGTCTTCAAGGCCATCCAGCATGACCATCCCACCGAGAGCGGCCTCATTGCCGACACGGCAAAAGACCTGGAGATGCTCCGCCGCTTCCTGGTGGACCACCGCCTGATCACCCTGCCCTCGACCGTCCGCCCGCGGGTGGCGGAAACCCCCCAGTTCTTGCGCGCCACCAGCTTCGCTTCCATGGACACACCCGGCCCCTTCGAGAGCAAGGCAACCGAGGCCTACTATTATGTCACGCCCGTGGAACCGGATTGGACCCCGCGCCAAAAGGAGGAATGGCTCACTGCCTTCAACTACTACACTACCGACGTCGTCTCCATCCACGAAGTGTATCCGGGCCACTACGTCCAGTTCCTCGCCCTCAAGGCCTCGCCCGCCACACGATTGGAAAAGACATTCTCCAGCTATGCCTTTGTCGAAGGCTGGGCCCATTACTGCGAGCAGATGATGCTGGACGAGGGCTTCGGCCGGGACGGCAGGACCGCCCCCGCCGGAACCTCTGTTCCGCCTGACATCCGGGCGGCCAAATACCGCCTGGCACAAGCCGACGAGGCCCTCCTGCGCCTTTGCCGGCTCTGCGTCTCCATCCGGATGCACTGCCAGGGCATGACCGTCGAGGAAGCCGCCCAATTCTTCCAGGACAACTGCTATTACGAGCCAAAGGCCGCCGCCCAGGAAGCCGTCCGCGGGACCTTCGACCCCGAATATCTCTACTACACCCTGGGCAAACTCGAGATCCTCAAACTCCGCGAAGACTACCGAAAACAGGAGGGGACAAGCTTTACGCTCCGCAGATTCCACGACGAGATGGTGCGGCACGGGGCGCCGCCCATCCGCCTGTTGAGGGAGTTGGTGCTCAAAGATCGGGGCATTTGGGACGAAGTGTTCGATTAGAGAAATGGTTGGGGCCGCCTCCGCTGCCAAACCGATCCACACCGCCACACAAAGGCCGTCACAGGGCACTAATGAATTCCTCCGGCGAGATGCCGGCCATTTTTAGCGCGCTCCGCAGGGTGCCCATTGCCACCTCCCGGTGCATGGGAATCACGCAGCCACGCTCTCCTTCCGGCGTGACCCTCTTGAGCACGACATGACTGCCGCGCTGGCGGTCCACGAAGAACCCGAGTCGCTGCAGAGCTCTAACGGCCTCCGCCCCCGACACGATGGGCAGTTTAGGCATGAGTCAGTTCGAAGGTGCGGATCGCGGCCGGTTTCTTGAGGGCTTGCGGGAACGATTCCAGGTAAAGCTCGGTGGCTTCGCGCAAGTTCGCCAGCGCCTCCTCCTCGGTGCGCCCCTGGCTGGCAGTGCCGATCTCGGGACACTCCGCCACGAGCCAATCGGTTTCCGAGTCCGGATAGATAACGGCCGTCAATTTCATTAGCACACCATACCGACTCTCGCGGCCCAAGGCAACCCGGCACTCCTGGCCCCTCGAATTTTTGCCCTTGACAACCCCGCCGTATATATGGACACTTGTTCAGTATGAAGGAACTGACGAAAAAGCAGCGGCAGGTGCTGGGGTTTATCCAGGATCGCCAGGATGCGGCGGGCCTGGTTCCCACTTACCGCGAGATTGCCGCCCACTTCGGCTTCAACAGTCCGAACGCGGCGCTGGCGCACATCAAGGCCCTGCGCGACAAGGGATTTGTAAGAAACCAACCGGGGCGCGCGCGGACTTTTCAGGTGCTCAATCCCAACGCGCCGGGGCGCCGCCCGCGTCCGCGCGTCCTGTCCGTGCCGATTTATGGTTCCATTCCCGCCGGACTTCCCATCGATGCCGCCCAGGAGGACGAGGGGTGCGTGCTGATCGATGTGGAAACCCTCGGCATCAAACCGACCGCCCGCACGTTCGGCCTGAGAGTGCAGGGCGATTCCATGATCGGCAAAAATATCGTGAGCGGCGACATTGCCATTATCGAGCACGGCCTGGCGCCGCATCCCGGCGATGTCGTGGCGGCGCTCATTGACGGCCAGGTTACGCTCAAAACTTTTCTCGTGCAGCGGGGCAAACCGTACCTGCGCGCGGAAAATCCCCGCTATCCGAACCTGGTTCCCCAGGAAGAATTGCAGGTCCAGGGCGTGATGGTTGCGTTGGTGCGCAAACGGAAGTGAGCGGCAAAGCCATGGCCGGGCCTGGACAACGGGCAATCGTGCATCTGGATGCGGATGCCTTTTTCGCCTCGGTGGAGCAGGCGGCCGATGCGCGGTTGCGCGGCAAGCCCGTCGCTGTGGGCGGCGAAAAGCGCGGCATCATCGCCTCCGCCTCCTACGAGGCGCGGCGGTTCGGAATTTACACCCCGATGCCCAGCGCCCTGGCCCGGCGGCTTTGTCCCAAGCTGGTGCTCCTGCCGGGCGACTTCGACAAGTACGAACTTTTCTCGAGGCTGATGTTTTCCTATGCCTACGATTTCACGCCGGACGTGGAGATCGGCTCGATTGACGAGGGATATTTCGACCTGAGCGGCGCGCCCCGGCCGGCGTTGAGCATTGCCGAGACGATTCGCCAGGCCATTCGCCAGTCGCTCCGGCTCTCGGTCAGCGAAGGCATTGCGACCAACAAGCTGGTCAGCCAGATCGCTTCCAAGCTCAACAAACCGGCGGCCTTCCAATTCGTGCCGCGCGGGGGCGAGACGGAATTCCTGGCGCCGCTGCCCAATCACTGGCTGCCGGGAGTCGGCCCCCGGACGGCGGTCCGGTTGAACGCCGCCGGGCTTGCGCGCATCGGCCAGATTGCCTGCACGCCGCCGGACCTGCTGGGGTTGCTCGTCGGAAAGCTGGCGCCGCAGTTGCGGCGCTTTGCCTCGGGCATGGATGAGCGCCCGGTAGTCCCCGCCCGCGCCCCGGTTCAATCCTACAGCGAGCAGGAAACGTTCCCGGCGGACACCACCGACCAGGAGTTCCTGGAAGCCACATTGCAGCGGATGGCCGACCAGCTCATGGCCAAAGTGCGCGCGGACGCCAAAAGCATCCGCACCCTCACGGTCAAGGTGCGCTACAACGACATGGACGAGGAGCAGGCAAGCGAGAGCCTGGCTGAGCCGACGGACCTGGAAACGGAAATCTATTCCCGGGTGCTTCTGCTCCTGCGCAAGGCCTGGAAACGCCGTGTGAGCCTCCGGCTGGTCTCGCTCAAGCTGGCCAATGTCTATGAGGGCCGTTTCCGGAGCGGCCTGGCCCTGGACGCTGCCGCCCGGCAGCACGATGCCCAGCAGCGCCTTGCCGGCGCCGTGGACTATCTGCGCCAAAAATACGGCCGCGACACCCTCCTCCGGGGCCATGATTTCGTCTTGCAAACCAAGAAGCTTGCGTCGCCGCCTTTGTCGCTTCCTTTGCCGGTTGCTGGCGACAGGTCCAATCTCCAGGGAGCGCGGAGCGTGCCCGCTCCACGCTCTCCACGCTCTCCACGCTCCACGCCCTCTCCCTGCATCCCCCTTAACGTCCACAGTTATTACTCGTTCCTGGATTCCACGCTCTCGATTGAGGCCATAGTGGCTTTGGCCAAACGGCATGGCCTGCCGGCGATTGCGCTGACCGACCGGAACAACCTGCACGGGGCGGCGGAGTTTGCCCAGGCAGCCGCCGAGGCGGGCATTAAACCGATTATCGGCACAGAACTCGCCCGGCAAGGCCGGCGCCTCTGCCTCTACGTCGAGAACCAGGCCGGCTATCATAATCTCTGCCGCATTTTAAGCAGGACGCCAACGCAGGAGGGAACTCCTCCCTCCATTTTCAATTCCCCCGAGGAGACCGCCGGTCTGCTGGCCGTAAGCCCCTTTGCCGAGCTGGCCCAATTCTTCCCCGGCCGATTCTATTTGGAAGCCGCCACTCCCGAGGTCCTCGACGGGAGGGGCGGGGCGCTGCCCTGTGTGGCCTCGTTGCCCATCCATTACGAGCAACCCTCCGACCGCTGGAAGTACGACGTAGTGCAAAGCATCCGCACTCTGACCCTGCTCCGGCAGGGGCACCCTCAAAAGCGCCTGGGGGGCGAATATCATTTCCGGTCCGCCGCCGAACTACAGCGGCTTTTTGCCGCTCGCCCGGAGTGCCTCGAGCATAGCCGCGAGATTGCCGAGCGTTGCGCATTCGCCTTCCGGCTTGGCAAACCGCAATTCCCCAATTACGCCCCGGCGGACGGCTCCGTGCCGGCCGCCTTTCTGCGCCGGCTGGTGTTGGAAGGGCTGCAGCGGCGCTACCCCAAAGAGCACGTCCGCCTCAAAGCGCAACTCTAGGAGGAGTTGGCCATCATTACCGAAGTCGGTTATGAGGAATATTTTCTGGTGATGTGGGACATCCTGCAGGAATGCCGCCGCCGCCGCATCCCCTGGCTCACTCGCGGCAGCGCCGCCGATTCCCTTGCCTGCTATTGTCTGGGCATCAGCGAGGTCTGCCCCATCCGCTTCGATCTCTACTTCCGGCGTTTTCTCAACCGGGAGCGCATGGCCCTCCACAAGCTGCCGGACATCGATGTTGATTTTCCACACGACCGCAAAGACGACGTGCTCGATTTGATCTTCGATAAATATGGGCCGGCGCGCACGGCTGTCGTTGGCGGCTTTTCCACGTTCCAATCGCGCAGCGCCTTTGCCGAAACGGCCAAAGTGCTGGGCGTCTCGGAATTCCAGGTCCGCCGCATTACCGAACGGCTGCCGCAATTCTCGCGCGCATCCGACCTGGCCGAAGCGGTCGCCGGCGCGCCCGAATGCCGCGATTTGCCGCTGGACCAGGAGCCCTGGGCCAGCGCGCTCGAGATGGCGCGATTCCTCGACGGTTTTCCCCGCTATCGCAAGATGCACCCCTGCGGATTGGTGCTCTCACGCCAGCCAATGCTCGAGCTCACCCCCTGTTTCGTCTCCGCCAAAGGCTATCCCACCACACACTTTGATATGGACTCCGTCGAAGCCGTGGGCCTGGTCAAAATGGACATCCTCGCCCAGGGCGGCTTGGCTGTCATGCGCGATGTGATGGCCGAAGTTCACAGTCCACAGTTCCCGCTCCGTCCTGCGCCCTCCGAGGGGATTGGGCCCGCCCCGTGGGACGACCCGCAGGTCTGGGAGATGATTGCCGGCGGCAACGCCCGCGCCGTGCATCACATCGAAAGTCCGGCCATGATCTCCCTCTGCAAAATGTGCGATGTGCGCGACATTGACACGCTCATCGCCATCGTCTCTGTGATTCGCCCCGGCGCCGCCAACGAGAGCAAGAAGATGGAATTTGCGCGCCGTTACCTGGGCCTGAGCCCGGTGCGCTATCCGCATCCTTGCCTGGAGCCGTGCCTGCGCAGCACTTACGGCCTGGTGGTCTATGAAGAGCACATCCTCCAGATATGCGAGGTCTTCGCCGGCCTGCCGCCCGGGCGGGCCGACCTCCTCCGGCGCGCCCTGGGCAAGGAGAAGAGCGGCCTTATCGCGCAACTCCAGGCCGAATTTACCGAGTGCGCGCGGCGGCGCGGCCGCACCGAGGCCGAGATTGCCGAAGTCTGGACCCTGGTCGCCGGTTTTCGGGGGTATGCCTTTTGCAAGGCGCACAGCACCGCTTACGGCGTGGAGGCCTATCAATCTGCCTGGCTCAAGCGGTATTACCCGGCCCAGTTCATGGCCGCCGTGCTCAGCAACGGCAAGGGTTTCTATCATCCCCTGGTCTATGTGCTGGAATGTCATCGATTGGGCATTTCTCTGCTGCCGCCGTGGGTCAATGACCCCGGACCGCAATTCACTGTGCGCGAGGGCAAAATCCGCGTGCCGCTCCTGCGCGTCAAAGGACTGACCCAACGCACCGCTCAAGCCATCCTGCGCGAGCGCGGCCATGGCGAGTTTTCTTCGCTGCCCGATTTCTTTCTCCGCCTCCAACCCCTTGCGGAAGAAATGGAGGCGCTTATCCGGGTGGGGGCCTTCGATGCCTTCGGCCAAAGCCGCACCACCCAATACTGGCAATTCAAGTCACTCTGTGCCGGCCGTCAGGCCGCGGCCCCGGCTTCCCTTCAAGGCCTGGGCTGGCTCTTTCCGCCAGGCAACCTCGACCATTTGCCTTCCGTCCCCCTGGCGGAGCCCGCCCGCTTGCAGCGGCTGCGCTGGGAGGAAGAGCTGTTGGGATTCCCGGCCAGCGGCCATCCGCTGGAACTGTTCCCTGACATTGCCTGGGACACCTATTGCCCCGTCCGCCGGCTCGGCGAGCACCTGGGCCAGCAGGTCCTCACCTGCGGCCTGGTCATCGAGCAGCGCCTCTTCCATCAAACCACCGGCGAACCCATGAAGTTCCTGACCCTGGCCGACTGGACCGGCGTGGTCGAGACCGAACTCTTCGCCCGCGCTTACCGGGCCTGCGGCCTGGCCACGATCCGCTATCGGGTCCTGGAAATCTCCGCCATAGTGGAGCCGTTCGAAAGTGGAGGCGGCTATACGCTGCGCGTGTTGCGGGCGGGCAAACCGAGGAAGAAGTCCAAATCAACTCCCGAATCGATTCCCCGGTTGCCATTCCCATGCCTTTTGAGCTAGAATCATCGGTAATATGAAGATTACTGAAGCCTTGGTGACAGAACACGCCGTCTTCCTGGGTGTGTTCGAGCAAATCCAACGCGCCCTGCCCGGTTGCGCCACCCTCTCGGAACTGAGGACGATGGCGGGCATTGTCGAAGGATTGCTCCGGCCGCACGGCGAGACCGAATCCAACCTCGCCTTTACCGCCCTGGACCAGGCCCTGGCCGATCGGGGCCTGCTGGACCGATTGTACCAGGACCACAATGAGATCGACGCCCGCTTGCAGAGTGTGAGCCGGGCCCGCACCTGCGCCCAGGCGCGGCAATTGATCCAGGCGTCCCTGCGCGCCGCGCGCGACCATTTCCTCTATGAAGAGCGCCATGTCTTCCCGTTGGTCGAACAATGGCTGCACGGGGAATCGCTGTCCGAGCTGGGCCGGGCCTGGCTCGAGAACCGGACCCAAGCGCAGCCCTCGGCCGCGTGAAGGCTTGAGCAATTCGATGAGTTCAGGTTTTCCCCAAAGGGGCGCGGGTCCTGAAGGGTCGAGGATTATTGAGAATTGAGAATTGAAAGCTGGCCGAGGGTAATTAATATCCAGCGCAACTTATGAAACAGCTCAATGTCGGACTCATCGGTTGCGGCTTCATGGGCCGCACTCACTCGAACGCCTACCGCAAGGTCAATAGCTTTTTCGACCTGGATTATCAACCCGTCCTCAAGGCTGTGTGCGACATCGACGAGGCCCGGGCCAAGGCCTTCGCGGCGAAATGGGGCTACCAATCGCACGAAACGGATTGGCGCAAGCTCATCGCGCGCAAAGATATTGACCTGGTGGACATCCCGGCCCCGAACGACCTGCACAAGGACATCGCCATCGCCGCAGCCAGGGCCGGCAAGATGATCCTGTGCGAAAAACCGCTGGCGCGGACCGGGCCGGAGGCCCTGGAGATGGTCGAGGCGGTTGAAAAGGCCGGCGTGCCCAACCTGGTGTCTTTCAATTACCGCCGCATCCCCGCCGTCACTCTCGCCAAGCAACTCATCGAGGAGGGCCGGCTTGGCCGCATCTTCCACTACCGTGCCAAGTTCCTGCAAGATTGGACGATGTCCAAAGACCTGCCCCAGGGCGGTCCGTCCCTCTGGCGCCTGGATGTCAAAGTCGCCGGCAGCGGCGTCACCGGCGACCTGCTGGCGCATTGCATCGACACCGCCCTCTGGCTCAATGGCAGCATCGAGACGGTCAACGCGATGACCGAGACGTTCATCAAGGAGCGCAAGCACAACCTCACGGGCAAGGTCGAGAAAGTGGGCATCGATGACGCCTGCGCTTTCCTGGCGCGGTTCCAGAACGGCTCCCTGGCCACGTTCGAGTCCACCCGCTACGCCCGGGGCCACAAGGCGCTCTATACCTTCGAGATCAACGGCGAGCGCGCCTCCATTGCCTGGGACCTCCACGACCTGCACCGCCTCCAATACTTCGACCACCGGGACGAAGGCCGTCTGCGCGGCTGGCGCAGTATCCATGTCACCGACGGCGACCATCCCTACATGGGCCACTGGTGGGTGCCCGGCCTGCAAATCGGCTATGAGCATAGTTTTGTCCACCAGATCGCCGATTTCCTCGATGGCCTCGCCAAAGCCAAGCCCGCCCGCCCCACCTTCCGCGACGCCCTGGAAACGCAATATGTCTGTGATGCCGTCCTCAAGTCCGCCAAGACCGGCCGGTGGGAAAAGGTCAAGGATGCGAAATTGCGGGATTAGAATTAGACGTTGCCGGGCGTCCATGTGCCGGCGTAGATTCCGGGTGCGTGTTCGAAGACCTGCCAGACGAATGGCGAGAATGGATAACCCTCACACCGTTGGAACGGTGGCGCGAGAGCCAGAAGTTCTTTGCCCAGTATCTGGCGCAAGGGGGCAGCCTTGATCCCGACCCCGATCCTGACAGTCCTTTCTACTTTCCGGAGGAATGGCGTCCAGACGCTGCTCATGGGCGGGCAGGCCTGCGTCTTTTACGGCGCGGCGCAAGTTAGCAAGGATGTTGACCTGGCCCTGCTCGCCGAACCTGCCAACATCGCGCGTTTGCGTGGCGCGCTCAGGGACCTCGCCGCCGAGCGGATCGCCGTGCCCCCGTTCGACCCCGCGCTATTCGATCGCGGCCACGCCATCCACTTCCGATGCCAGGCGCCGGACGTCAAGGGGCTGCGGCTGGACCTAATGTCCAGGCTGCGGTTGCTCGACGGTTTCGACCTGCTCTGGGAGCGCCGGACGACGTTCGCCGACGAGGAGGGCAACGAATTCAACCTCTTGAGCGTACCCGACCTGGTGCGCTCGAAGAAAACGGCGCGCAACAGAGACTGGCCGGTCATCGAATTGCTCGTGAACATCCACATCCACGAAAACGCCTCCTCGCCGCAGCCGGATTGGATTCGCTTCTGGCTCGGCGAATGCCGCACGCCGACTCAACTGATCGCGCTCGCGCGCCGCTTTGCCGTCGAATGTGGCGCGCTGGCGGCTGCCCGCCCGCTGCTGGCCTACGCTCTCAGCGCCAATGAGGCTGCGCTGATTCCGGCGCTCGACGCCGAGATGCGCGCGGAGCAGGCGCTGGACCGCGCTTATTGGGAACCCGTGCGCCGCGAACTCGAATCCATGCGCCTCGAGGAAGCGCGCCAGAAGCGAACCTCCTAGCGCAGACGGCTCTTACTTTCGATACGCCCTGGTGCGGGCCGTGAATTCGTACTCGCCGCAAGCGGCTCGAAAAACCTCATGCCCCTCTTCCCGCCCAAGCCAGATCACTCCCCCGCCCCGGTTCACAGGCAGTCCGCTTTCAGAGATGCCCGCAATGCAGGAGGCTCCCCCTCATTGGGCCTTCCATTGAGCCGGGGCGACCCGGTCAAAATAGACCTGGTAGTGCCGCGCGCCGTGCATCGCAAAAAAGGGCTCCAGTGCAAGCCCGCCCGCCGTGCCCGGAGCGCGGAAGGCCTCCGCCGAACCGGCGAAGGTGTTCGGTCCGCCGGCGGGTTTCAGCGCCTTCAACACCTCTTCGCGCTCCGCAACGACGACGGAAAACGGCTTGCCCGGGTCCACTTGGGCGCAGAGGACGATCGGGCCGTAGAGGAACGCAAACCGGTCCGGGTTGTCGGCGAAACCTTCCGTGCGGAGGCTGAAGGGCATCTCCACGCTAACGGTGTCCCCGCTTTTCCAGGCGCGCTTGGCCGCAAACCAGGAGCCCGGTCTGCCGGCGGCATTCAGCGGGGCCCCGTTCACGGACACGATGAATCCACTCCTGGCCCATGAGGGCCAGCGCAGTCTCAGCTCCATCTCCACCGGCCTCTGGCAGGTGAACGTGAGCCGGGTGGCGCCTGTCTTCGGGAACTCGGTTGCCTGGCGGACCCGGACCCCGCGCTCCTTCCAGTCGAGCTCGGAGGCGATGAAGAGATTGACGTAAAGCGCCGAGTCGTCGGCGTGGAAATAGATCGAGTCGCCATATTTCGCATGGTTCTCGACGCCCGTGCCGGTGCAGCACCAGAACGAGTTCTCGCGTTCGCAGTAGGTCTTCCGCGAACCGGTGCGCAAAGGCACGTAGTAGCAGGTCATGCCGTCCTCGGGATTTTGGGAGGCGAGGATGTGGTTGTAAAGGGCGCGCTCGTAGTAATCGGCGTAGTCGGCCTGCGGATTCCAGCAAAAGAGGTGGCGCGTGAGCTTGAGCATGTTGTAGGTGTTGCAGGTCTCGGTCGTCTTCGGCCCCAAAGCAGTGGACAACTTTTCCTTGGGCGAAAAGTGTTCGTCATCGCTGTTCCCGCCGATCACGTAGGACCGCTCGTGTACGACGGTATTCCAGAAAAAGACGGCGGCGGCGCGCAGGGACTCGTCGCCCGTCAGTTCATACTGGCGGGAAATGCCGATGAATTTGGGGAACTGCGTGTTGGCGTGCAGCCCCGTGAGCTTGTCCCACCCCTGCATGGCCGGGCCGAGGACAGCCTGGTGGTTGAATCGCTTGGAAATCGCCAGGTACTTCTCCTCGCCGGTCAGCGCGCAGAGATTGGCCAGACATTCGTTCATGCCGCCGTGCTCGTTTCCCAGCATCGCCTGCATCTGGGCGTCAGTGAGGCGGGCGTTTCTCGCGATGGCCCAATCTCCAAACCTTCTTGCCGCCTCTATTGCCTGTTCATCGCCGCACAGCGCATACATGTCGAGCAGGCCCGCCAAGATTTTGTGCAGCGTGTAGTACGGCGCCCAGACGGGCCGCTGCTTCTCGACGCGGTCGATAAACTCCTCCGGATACGCGCTGAGGTAGCCGCTGGGGAACCTCGCCTGGCACGCCTCGAGGCCCGCCACGACCGCCTCGCCTTTCTGCTTGACGCGCTCGTCGCCGGTGCCGGCATACATCAGCGCGCAGGCCGAGAGATAGTGGCCGACAAAGTGCCCGCGCACTTCGCACTTTGGCTCCTCCCAACCGCCGTAAGGCTTGGCGGGCGATGGCAAGCCCGCGTTGACCCGGAACGAGTGGAGCAGCCGCTCCGGGTCCAGCGACAGCAAATACTCCCGGTCGAGGTCCTGCGCGTGCTTGAACGGCCCGTCGAGCAGGCGCACCTCACTCAGCGGGAACGGCTGTGCCTGAAGGGCAATTCTGTCCCTTGTCTCGAGGGTGAAATCGCCCGCCGAGGCGCGCAGGCTGAGACATTGGGCAAGGCCCAGGACCAATGCGGCCCGGCCTGTGAGGCGGCTTAGCCCGGCTCCGTCACGTGCCAATTGCAGCGCGGGCTTCCGAGCCTGTTGTATCGTATGCATAATACGGGATGGAAAGCTCACTCCGCCGGTTTGGCGAATTTCGAGTCGTCGACCTCCACGTTGTGTTTCACGCTCAGGAACTTGATCGTGAACTCAAAGCCCTGGCCGCCGCTGGAGGTCTTCAGTTTCATAGCGCAGGGGAGTTTCAGGCCGTCAAAGACTTTGTAATCCCCGGGGAACAGGTTGGCATTGATGACCCCCTGGGGGCCTTCGTATTCGGATTCGATCCGGACCAACAGGACGGTCTTGGCGCTGAACCAGAACCTCTCTTTGCTCGTGGCCGAGGGCCTTGACTCCAGCACCCAGGCCTCCTCATCACCCACCTTCTCCGTCCCTTTGTACGCCAGGTCCGGGTAGAGGCTTTTGAGCTTCAACTCCGGATTGAATTGCGCTTCACGCCTGACCTTCGCAAGCTCGTCGCCAGTCTTGACCCGCACGCCCTCCATGGCGCTTTTCGCCCAGGCCACCGTCCCGTCAAAGCCCTCATCGACAGCGCCGAGTCCCCCCAATTCAATGTGGGACCGCTGCCGGTCGGGCGCTTTGGCGTAGATCTCTCCCTCGCCGTTGCCGATGCTTTCGGATTCGATCCTGACCTGGATGAGGCGCGAATGGACTTTCTGCATCGCCTCCTTGCCGCCGACGGCCTCGAGGTGCCTGGCCAGGATGGAATCGACGGTCGGGGCGTCCGCCGCCGCCGCCGGCCGCCCAAGGACCAGGGAAGAACCGATTAATGCCGCCGCCATCAAGTGTGCTCGTTTCATGTTCATCGTTGGAATCTGCGTTTCACGCCGTGGTTTAAAGCTGCCGGCGGTCGGCCGGGATTGTCCGTCCGTCCGTGCCACTGGTTTGCCTGCACATTTTTACACCTTTCCGCGCCAAGCGCCATTACAAAACCTCCAGGGCAGTGTAACGCCAGGGCGAGTTCAACCGACAACAAGACCCAGGGGCGCCGCTCGCGCCGGGGCAAGGCCTGATTCCAACGTAGCGCTTTGCATTTCAGCCGCTCGGGTCTATGCTGGCCGCACCGTGATCCTAAAATGAAGACACCCATCCTTCGCGCAACGTCAACGAATCGCCGGGGCGCAAAACCCAAACTCCTGTCGGCATCCGTGGCCCTGGTGACCGGTGGCACCAAGGGCATCGGGGCCGCCACGGCTATCGCCTTGGCGGAAGAGGGCGCCGACGTAGCCATCGTCGGACGGCGGCTGGACGGCGAGGCCAAAGAGACACGCCGGCGCATCGAGGCCCTTGGCCGCAGATGCTTGCTCATCCTCGCCGATGTCGGTATCGGCCTGGAGGCCGCGCGGTGCGTCCAGGAGACGGCCAGGGAGCTTGGCCCGGTCGATGTGCTGGTTCACGCAGCCGGCGGGCCGGTCAATGGCGGGCTGTTGGACCTGGCGCCCGAGGCCTGGCGCTCCGCCTTTGATGTGCACGTGCACGCCATTTTCCACCTCTGCCGGGCGGCCGTTCCCGCCATGAAACAAAAAAAGCGCGGCGCCATCATCCTGATCTCATCGGCCGCCGGGATTCGCGGGATTAAGACCAACGTGGCTTACCAAGCCGTCAAAGGCGCGTTGCCGCAACTGGCCCGGGCCCTGGCTTACGAGTTTGCGGACCATAACATCCGCGTCAACTGCGTCGCCCCCGGCGTCATTCGCACCGCCTTTCACGCCGCGATGCCGGCGCAGGTGAAACAAAACAACCTCGACAACCGAATCCCGCTGCATCGCGAAGGCACTGCCGAGCAAGTCGCCAGCCTCATCCGCGAATTGGTGACCAACGATTACATCACCGGTGAAACCGTCTCCGTGGACGGCGGATTGACCATGCGGATTTGCTGATTTTCAATTTCCAGCTCTCAATCCGCTCCGCGCTCCGCACTCCCCGTTGCCCCCGCCCGGTTCGCCCGATTCGTCCAGCTCGCCCCCCGGGCTGAAAGCCCGGCCTATTAAAGCCTGGGCTGAAGCTCACCCCGCGAGCGAGGCCCAGGCCTGCCACCCAGTAAAACCCCAAAGCCCTGAAAGGGCGCCCCCCATCCTTCCCCCAGTTCCCCGCCCTGCCCGCAACAGCGCACAGTGCGCCGGCGGGCCGCCTGCACCCCCTTCGCCCTCCGGCCTTCAGCCGGTTCCCGGTCCCCGACCCTCGGCCATCGGCTATTGCCCTGCCGCCTTCCGCCCACTTCAACATTGTGGTCATCCTCCAAGTGGGAAAGTGCGCTTTCGAGTCGGCAATGCCTTTCGGCCTTCCGCCCACTTCAACCTCGACCAGGTATGTGAACGTGATGCAGGACTTCACGTCGCCAATGCCTTCCGGCCTTCCGCCCACTTCAACGAATGGGTGCTACTCGTTTCTGTAGCTACGCTGCTGGGTCGCCAATGCCTTTCGGCCTTCCGCCCACTTCAACGCCGACACAATTTCAGGCTCGACAGGTGTACGCCAGGTCGCCAATGCCTTTCGGCCTTCCGCCCACTTCAACAACGGCCTGGAGAACTACCAGCCCCCGATCGTCCCGTCGCCAATGCCTTTCGGCCTTCCGCCCACTTCAACCCTCCAATATGTTCTCCGGGCCGATCTCCTCGGCGGGGTCGCCAATGCCTTTCGGCCTTCCGCCCACTTCAACCCTGACATCTACTACGTGCTGGCCTGGAACTTCAAGTCGCCAATGCCTTTCGGCCTTCCGCCCGCTTCAACGCAGCCGTGGGGTGCGGACTGGCAGACGAACTGGACGTCGCCAATGCCTTTCGGCCTTCCGCCCACTTCAACGCCGCGATCCTCTACGCCGGCTTCACGGGCAACACGTCGCCAATGCCTTTCGGCCTCCCGCCCACTTCAACGGTGGATGAGGGAAACGTCCTGGAGGTGGTCGCCAAGTCGCCAATGCCTTTGGGCCTTCCGCCCACTTCAACGCGTCCGAAATGTCTCCCCTTTTCCCTGAGCACTTGAGGTCGCCAATGCCTTTCGGCCTTCCGCCCACTTCAACCACATTCAGCAGACGATTGCCGACCTGCGCATCCGGTCGCCAATGCCTTTCGGCCTTCCGCCCACTTCAACCCCGCGCCTGGACTGCCTGCACTGCATGGAGAACGTGTGGTCGCCAATGCCTTTCGGCCTTCCGCCCACTTCAACGTCATAACCCAACGGAGGCAGGCAGTGCTCATTGACTGTCGCCAATGCCTTTCGGCCCTCCGCCCACTTCGACATGTTCATCAATGGAGTCAATGCCGTGACCGTGCGGGTCGCAAATGCCTTTCGGCCTTCCGCCCACTTCGACCTCTTCAAGCTCGTCACCAGCGTGGACCAGGCCGAGTCGCAAATGCCTTTCGGCCTTCCGCCCACTTCGACAAATCCACCGTTCGCCAACATTGCGCCCTGGGCTGAGTCGCAAATGCCTTTCGGCCTTCCGCCCACTTCGACAGTAACACCACGCCCTCCGTGCCCGCAAAGGCCTCCCTGCGGCGCCGGCGAGCGCCATTGCCAGAGCGGCGAGAGCGACATCTCAGCCGCCCGCAAGCCTGGCGCAAGCTCTTGCGCCGCAATCAGCGAGCGCCCCTGCGCCGCTACGCCGCCACCTCGGCGCTCGCGCCCGCCCAGCGCCTCTCTCACCATGCCGGACTGCCACCGGCCGCGCGCTCCCGGCCCCCATCAGCCCCGCACACCTCACTCATCCCCTCCGGCTTTTAGCCTTTCGGCCCTCAGCCTTCGGCCTTCGCCCCAACCCTTCCCCCACGCTCACTCGTTTCCCTCCGGCGCCGACAGAAACCGCACGTCAAAGACATGGGACTCCTTTGGCGGATTAGTCTGCACGTATTGCAGCACAACGTCCTTGTTCATGGTGAAAGTCCCCGCCGCGGCGCTGGTCGGCTTCTGTCCGCCCGTGATGTCGACGCACAGCTCACGATCCCCCGCCCGCTCCAGGTCCAGTTGCCGCCGAATCTGCTCGAGCGCCGAGTGGACCGCCTTGAAGTCCTCAAAATCCACCGGCTCCGGCCACGCCTTGATAAGGTTGGCCGCCCCGCTGACTGTGGCCGCCCTTCCCGCCGCCACAAGGTAGGGCGCGAGCAGGCGGGCAGCGGTCTTCAAATCGTGCGACGAGCCGGGCTTGGTCGGCGTGTCGGCTGAGCCAACCAGGTGGAGGCGGTAAAGCCCCCTGGCGTGGGGCGCCAGCCCCCGGAGCAGCATTTCCCAATTCCAGTCCATCCTGCCGTCAAGCGCCCTGGCATCCGCCAGCAGGTCCTTGCGCTCCAGAGTGACGCTGCCCTTCCCGTCCGAGAGCTTCACCGGTCCGTCCTCGGGGACCTCGCCGGCCCCGTCACCCAGGAGCGGCGGCCTCTGGCTTGACACGAACAGCACCAGGTAAGGCCGCGGACGTTGGGCACTCTCGATGCGGTAGCGCACGTGCAGTTCCCTGAACACATGCCGGTCCGCCCAGGCCGCCAGCGCCGCAGCCGGGGCCAGAACGGCGGAGGCCGCCGTGAACCAGACCAGCGTCCCGGCCGGCCTCTGCCCCTCCAGCAACTTCAGGATCCAATCTTCCAGCCCCGTGGCAAGCCAGTGCAGCGCCACGCCGGCGGCAAGCACGAGAAGAATCCCCAGGCCAAGGTCCGGTTTCTCGCGGAGGTTGCGCCACATCTCCGCCGGCAGGCGGCGCACGTCCCGCCAGACATAGCCGCCCACTCCGGGTTGCGGTTGTGTTAATGTACTCATAGCCTTTCCGAGGTCCCGCCTTTCATCGTGGATCATGGTTGAATATCTCCAATGGCTCGTGAAGCCCCGCCGGGGGCGACAGATAGCTCAGGACATTCGCCCGCCCGTGGAGCAGGTGCGCCACGCGCAGGTAGAGCCAGATCGGAGCCCGCCCGGTCAGCACGACCCGCGCCCCGGCCGGCACCTGGGCCAGCACCGCCTGCTCGTATCTGGGCAAGTCGGCCAGCTTGGCCTGCCCAGTGGCGGAATACAGCCTTTCCAGGTCCAGTGTCACGGGCTCCTCGCTCATTTTGCCGCCATCGGTTTTCATTTGCCATGTAGGTGTTTAACCCCGGTCGGGAGATGATTCACGCATTAGGACGTCCGCCCACGTCCGGCCCTTCAATCGCGATAGCCTCGGGCCCAAGGTCCAGTGTGCAACGCCCGGGCCGCGGCAAATAGGCCGCCAGCGCCCCCGCCCCGGGAACCCCTTGCAGTTTCCTCGTAATGGCATAAAGCAGCTTGGTCCGCACAGGCGTGTCGTCATTCCCCTGAACCGCCTTCTCAAAATCCTTCGGCAGGACCCGTTTGCCCTCCGCCGCCCAGGCTGCGCCAAGCTCGGCCCACCGCCGCTGCACATCCAGTGCGAATTCTTGAAACGGCCGCAACGCCTCCACGTACTTCCCGAGCGGGGCTCCTCCGGTTCTTGCCCGCTCGGCCAGAAACCAGAGGAAAAGAAAAGCCTGGGCAGGCAGCGTGAAAGCGACCTGGTTGACCCAAACCTGGCGCTGCCGAATTGAAAGCCGGAGCGTCACAGGACGGCGCATTTGGCGGTCAAGATTGCCACTGCACCGCGCCACCAGGTCGGAGTAGCTGTGCGGCTTCTTGTATTTCTCCAGCAAGTCGTTCAAGGCCACAAACGGGACGAAGCCGAGGCGAAGCTGGGCGTCGGCCGCCCGGAACGTCCCGCCGCAGGCGTCGTGCAACTCCTGCTGAGGCTGCCGCGGAAAGAAGAAGCGCGGCTCGAGCTTGGTGTCGAACGGGGCGTTCACCAGCACGTGCGTGATCAGATCGTCGTTCCGCCCCAGCAGAGACATGCCGGCAAAGAGCAACGCGCTCATCGTCTTGAAGCCGCCGGAAATCGAGGCGATAAGCCGCGTGTCCGGCTTTTCCACGTGGCCCCAGAGCTCGTCCGTGATGAAGTCGGCAACCGCTGCGCTTTCAGCCTCTGTCGAGATGTACCTCAACTCGACCGGCCTGCCCCCCACCCTGATCGTGAAGACCTTCACACAATCGCCCGTCATTCCGAAGCAAAGGCGCGGATCGGCCCTACGCCCCCGCCCAAGCACCGCCTCTCGCAGCCGCTCCCAGATCCTGTGCCGATCGAAAAGCTGGCTGGCGATCGCCTCCCGCCCGGCCGCAGTGGTCAACGCAATCACCCGATCCGGGATGATGCGCGGCGTCCCCTTCTTCGCCGGATACCCCAGCGCCCACACCGTCTCCGTCAGCACCGCCGGGGACATGCCGGTGACAGCGAGGAGAATTGTCTGCCGCATCGCGTGCGCCTCGTCAATCATTCGCGCGCGAGATTCGAAGGCGCCAACTGTGCGCCAAGCTCCGGCTTCCGCTCCGCCAACAGCCGAATGACCCCTTGGAGGTCCCCGGGACGGTTCCCCGTGACCTCTGTCCGTCCGTCCCACACAGCCGCGATCCGGTAGTCACGGCCTACGGCCACGACGCGCAGGCGCAGCGGTGATGTTTTGCGCTCGTGCCGCGACGGGTCCGCGTCGCGTTGCTTGTGCGATGCCACATCACCGAGCGGCCAGTTCAGCGCCTTGAGATCAGCCGACTCGTCCTCTCGATCCGGCCCACCCAATGTATTGGTGATCACGCGGCGCGCAGCCTCCCCGTCCCCGTAGGGGGTCCCCAGGAGGGAAAAACGCAACCGGCTTCCCTTAAGGAGTTCACCGCACCGCGCCGCGTACTCGGCAACGCCCGCCGGGTAGCGCACAGTCGTTCCCGGCAAAGGCTCCCACTTGAAACTACCGCCGCCCCGGGTTGCCCTAAGGCCCAGCGAGCCAAGCAGCAGCCAGCATTCAAGCGCACGGGCGAACATCGCCTTCTGGTTTTCGGTTTGGATGCCGCCAAGCCGCTCGAGACAGTCAAGCCGGAACGACGTCCGTGGAAGAAATGCTGCCTTTGGAGCGTCGGGGCCTGTAGTCCTGTCCCGCCCGTGCGGCTTGTGCGGCAATGTAGCCCGCCAGGCGGTCTCGCCTTTTATCTCGCTCACCCGCACGACAATTCTGCTCGCGCTGGCCCCGTTGTGGACACCCCCGAAGATCGCCCTCTCGTCGGCATAGCCCCCGCCCAGGGCCCGGAACCACCAGTGCAGTTGGCCGCGAATTGAGGCCGGCCGAATCTCCGGGCGGTCTTCGTATGCCCCGTGGCTGAAAAGGGGCGTGATGAACTCGACTCGGAATGCGCTCATGGCAGCTTGACTCCCTGTTCAGCGGCGGCCTGGCGGATCGCCTCAACGCGCGCCTTGTTGGCCGGCTTGTCGCTCTTCTTCCAGCTCTTCCACGTGTCTTTCTTCTCGGGCGTCAGAAGGGCGGCAAGCAGGCCCTTCTGCTCGTCAGCACCCAGCCCGGCGAGCCCGGAGGCCTTCCGCGCGAACTCCTCCGCTGAGAGCTGCTTCAACTGGTCCCGGGCGCGCTCCGCAGCAGACAGCGAAGCGAGGCGGCGCGATTCCGCCTCGGCCTTGGCCTGCGCCTCCGCCTGCCGCCTCGCACCCTCCGCAACCTCCCGCGCCGCCCTGGCCTCCTCCTCCAGGATCTCCTGCTTGGCCGCTTCGTCCACCGAGAACCAGCCGTAACCCGACGCCGTCTTGGCCCCCAGGCCGCGAGAGGTCAGGGCTTGCCCCAGCCACGCCTCTGCGGCACGCAGCAGCGACAGATCCTCCTCCATTCCATCTAGCACGAGCAAAAACGCAAAACGCGCCCCGGTTTCAACCGCAGGAAAAGGATTGGGCTGCGGCTTCTCCTCCGCCAGCGACTCGCTTCGCCCGGGCGGGATGCCCCGCTTTCGGTCCCCACCGTAATAGACCGGGTAATGGACATTCGTCAGATCCACTACCACCTTGGCGTCACCGACCGGATGGGCCGGGAGAAACATGATGCCGCCCCTTTGATTTTCCGGAAGATCACCCAGGAGCGCGCGAAAAGGCTTGAGATCGCCATTGTTGAAATCATTGTCCGCCGCCCCGAACACCCGGCGGAACACCAAAAAGAGCCGCCTCTGTTCCGCGCCTTTGGTTGCCTTGACCTCGGCTAAGGCCGCGTGTCGGCAGACCCCTTTGACTGCCGAACCGGGGATGCAGGGCAAGCCAAAGAGCCGGTCCAGGCAAATGCCCGCGTTCTGGAGCAGGCCCCCAGCCAGGTTGATAGCCAGGCGCCCCTCGAGCTTGCCCACCGTGATCGAGGCGCGCTCCCCAAACGCCGACCGAACGAGCCCCACCAGCCGCCGGCTATGCCGGCGCCGCAGCTCCTGCGCATCACTTGATTCGACCTGCGTGGAGGCAAGGCGCTGCGCCAGATTGGCCTCAGCCTTAAGCCGCTCCGATTTCTCCGGGTTCTTCCCCGCAAGCCGCCACGCCTCCTTGCCCCGGCTCTGCGCGTCCCGGTTCAAGTCGTTCGAACCGCCATCGCTGACGCGCATGAGACTCCACCGGTGCGCGTCATTGGCATTGAACTCCTCCAGCCCCCATTTCTTGTGGAAAAGGAGTTTCTCCAGCAGGAGGCTCCGGTTCTGCACCCCTTCGGCGAACTCGCCAACCAGGGCCGCAACGTCGCGGGCGATCGGTATGCGCGGCATCGTTAGCTCCCCCGCACAAACCGCCGCGCATAGCCGAGCCACGCGAGCGTCTCCGCCGTGGCCAGCTTGAGCGTCTCACTGCTCGCGCTCGTCCCCGTCAAGTAATTCATCAGCTCGCCATGTCCGGTCACCTCGGCTTCGACGATCCGAATGTCCTCGTCTGCGAGGTGCCGCGCGATGTGGTCGAAGAGAAGCTGCCACCCCTGTTTTTGCGTGTAGGCGTAGGCCGCCGTCGCGAGCAGCCCGTGGTTCAGAATCAGCGACGGAACCTTGCTGATTACATCGCCACCTTGCGGCCCCGTGATGCGCTCACCGTCCTCCTCCGCGCAGCGAAGGGCGTTCCGGGCGCGAATCTGTTCGAGGTTTTGCATGAGAGTCCTCCTTATTGCGCAAGTTTGATGGTGCAGAATCCCAGCCCCGTGGTGCCGTTTCCGCCAAACTGGACCAGTTGCTCCTCAGCCAGCGCCGCAAACACCGGGTTCTCGTCTTGGCCCCGGGGCAGTACGGTCAGTGTGCTGTAAAGCAGCGCCTCGGACGGGACCGTCTCCTCGTTGTAGAGACCCTGGTCTTTCGCCGTTCCGGTTTCGTCGTCGATCCGCACATGCTGATTGACCTGGCAGGCGCTGGTCGCGAAATGGGAGAGATCGCCGTCGGAGAGCAACACGAATCGCCCGGCAGCCCCGGCGAGCACCGCATCCCTCAGCAGCGAGCACAGCACCTTTTCCCACTCGGCCGGGAAAGCGCCCGCTATGCAAAACCGGTACTCCTCCAGCACTACGCCCTTGTGGCCTCCGCGCTCGATCGTGACCCGGTTTCCCGCCAGGCAACTCATGTCGGTGAGAGCCGGCGGGACCGCCAGGCCAAGTTGGGCATCGCGGTCAAATCGCTGCAGGGCCAGCGTCGAACTCACAAGCGCGAACGAGCCCTTTGCCGAGCGCACGGGAAAGGCGAGGAGCCTCGCCTCGCCGAAAGCGATCCCGCCCGCCTCATACTGTTCATCATCGCCGCCCCGCCCAAAAAGGTTGGCCACGCGCTCCCACGTCTCCGCTTGGTCCCGGAAACGGTTCCGGAAATGGTCTTTGAGCACGCCCTTAATGCTGGATCCGGGAATAATTGGGAAGCCGGTGTGGCGCTCCCGCTGGATCGGCTGGTCGATGGCCCCCACGCTGGAGCCGGCCCCGACATGTAACGGCGTTCGAGTGAACAGGTAGAGTAGCTTCTGTTTCATTTGCTTGATTATGATTTGGTCGACTGCTGGTTATCGAGTCGGGCGGCCTCCTCGCAAAAGCGCCACGTCCCGCAAACGCCCAGGCCGAACCCCTTTTCGCCCATTAGCGTGCTGCGGTGGTTCCTGATTTCTGTCCCCGGGGTTGCTCCATGCCAGTTGAGCGCGTCGGCCAGCGCTATGGCAGCCGCCTCCGAGTGGGCCTCAAAATAATAGACCGCTCCTGCCGGCACGGCCAAGTGTGTGGATTTGGCCCCCGGGTGGCCCTCGCTGCCAAGCCGCTTGTCCCCCAACGACCACCCCGTCACCACCAGCGGCTTGGGCACGATGGCCGCTGCGAGCCGAGCAGCAATGGGCGAGCCGGCGGAGCTCCTCACGCGCTCGGCCTTGCGGAGGCCCGGTCCCGCAGTGAGCAGCACGAGTCCGTTGTCGGGGTGCGGCTTGTCTTTCCCGGTTTCTTCGTCCCAGTCCAGGAACACCCAGTTCGGCAGCCATCCGCCAGGATGGGCCCTCACCTTGGTCCCGCGGGCCGAAGTGCGCGCCGCTATCTCCGGCCAAATCGCGGGCGACAAGAGTACCCATTTGACGAGCCACTTTCGGTTCCTCGTCAGGAAATGACGGCGCCGGCCCAAAGGCAGCGGGAGCGGTCCAGGCTCAGCGCCACCGCCCGGCACAACCTCGGCGGTGCAGATCCGTTGCTGCCCCCCGATGACGATACGGCGGTCATCGCGAATGACGTTGGGCAGCAAATCGCATCTCGCCCTGTTATCCGCCGCGCTGGCCACCACGCCCAGCCGCCACTGGCGGCGGAGTCGCAAATAGTGCGCCGAGTATATTTTGCCCTCGGCCTCGCCCCGGCCCGCGCTCTGAGTGGCCGGATCGATCTCGATGCCAATCCGTTGCTCGCGGTCCGCCACGTCACCGTCCCCCGCGAAGTGCCCAGCCCCGCCAGCGCCCTCCATTTCGTCCAGGTACGCCTCGATGGCCTCCCCGCTGACCCAGGTCTCCGGGGGGTTGCCCTTGTCCTGCCCGTCAGCGCTTCTGACAGCGAACCGGAGCGGGGCCGGAAGGCTGCTGTTCTGCCAGACCTCCTCCATCCCGGCCAATCCACCGGAAGGGTGCAAAGTGACCGCCAACGAACCCCGCTTCGGCGCGTCCGCCGGGCGCGGGAAAAACCAGCAGTTCGTCCCGGCCTCGCACCGGCGCACCGGGAAAGGCCCGGCCGAAAGCATCGCCCCGAACTTGCGGCCGTGCTTCTCCCGATCATGGGAGAGGATCTGGCCGCTACGCGCCCGGAGGTGAATAGCCACCTCTCCCACCTCGGCCCGGTGGAGCGCCGCGTGCAGGGCCGCGCTCACCACGTTCGGGAGAGGCCATGCGGCGCCGTGCCCCGCCAGCGACCCGCTCATCGGCCGGCCATCGCTGAAGAACAGCACATCGTTGGGTTCCAGGAGAATAGTGTTCATGCAGGTCGCCCTTCAGTTGGCGGGCTGTCCGTGCTGGCCGTGCGGTTCGCAAAGGCAGCCGTGTCGCAGAGGCCAATCACACCACCGAGCTTCGATTGAAGCCCTTCCGCCCATGCCTCGCCATCGCCCTTCCGGTCGCAGACGCCAGCCGCGCCAACGAATTTCGACTGCACCCCTTTAGACAAGTGGCCAACGTACTTGCCCAGCAGCGAGATCAGTTCGGCCCTCCGTGCGTCCTCCGTTCCAGTGTAGTCGCCCTGCCGGTCGAGCACCGTCTCGAATTCACGCCGGATGATCTTGTCAACCACCTCGGCAAATCCCTTGTCGTCGCGAATCCTCTCGAGCTCCTTGAGCAACGGGGCCGATTGACTCACGTACGGCGCCAGCAGCTCCACCAGCCGGTAGGGCGCCTTGCTGCTCAACTCTTTCTTCTCCAGGGCCCGGACGAGTGCCTCGTACAACTCCAAACCTCCCTCGTCCCACTTGCACCCCCATCCAGTGATGCCCCCGCTCCGCTTCAGCAGCGTGACCGCCACGGCGCTCCGCCCCAGTTCATTCTTCGCTCGCTTCTCGGCCCCCTGCGCCTCTCGAACCACATCCTGCAGCGCGGTCTTGGGATGAGCGACCGCGACGCCGGCCGAAGCATCCGGCCCCGGCTCGCCGACGGCCTTGCGGAACCTCGCGCGCAACTCCTTCGCGCAGTCGAGGGCGCTATCGCCCGGCACCATTGCCACGACGTCGTCTCCGCCGGCATAGACGAGGAATCCATCGTGTTTACGCACCACGCTCCGGGCATGACTCCGGGCAAAGCCGCCCAGTCGGCTGCTGAAAGCCTGCTGAGCCTTGGGTTCGCTCGCATTGCTCAACCACCTGCCCATGTGGTCGCCATCCATCGCCAGCACGGCAAAGTGACCGGCGTTCGCCGTCTCCTCCGTGTCGTCGGCCTCCTCCTTGTCTGGCACGTGAGCGGCCACCTGCCAAGTGCTCGGGGTCCGCAGGATTTCCATGATGCGACGGTTCCAAGGCGGGGCACCCAGGTAAGTATGATGCCACACGCGCTTCACAAGCGTAATGGCGCCGAAATGCTCGCCTGCCTGCTTCTCAGGAAACAGGTGCTTCCACACGCCCTTACCTACGCCGGAGGCCCTCCACCACTTTTCTCCACCGCATACGGCCTCCTCACGGCCAGTTAGCGAGTCCTTGTTGTGCTCCTGGCCGACGGACCAACCGCCAGTCCCCCACGCCCGAAAGTCCCGCGTCCTTCGCACCGCGTCGAGCTGCCGCGCGTTCTCCTCCCTCGACGCGCGGTAGTCGCTTGACAGCGGCGTCGCCTGCCAGGAAACGAAAAGCAATCGCCTCACCTGCCGGTCGAACCTCCCCTTCGCCTGATCCCGGACGAGACCGGCACGTGCGAAACCCTCCCAGCACCGGCTCGCAATTGTCACCCACTCCGTTCGAATCGCTGTCGCCACCTCGCGCCCAATGCCCCCAGCCTCCGCTGCCGACACTGGCAACGCCGCAAGGAAGGCATTCGGCAGACTCGCCGTCACGTAATCGACAAGATTTTCCTGATGCCTGGTCGGGTCCCGGCGAAAGCGGTAGAGTGGCTGTTCCGACAAACTGGGGTAAATCACAGCCTCTTCGACTCCGCCCGGCGTCATCCCAAACTTCCCCACTACCAGGTCGACCAATGCACTCAGTCCAGATGCCATCAGCCACGACAGCAGGTAGCTCCCGCTCCACAGATCGCGCGTGCTGCGGGCCTGCGCGATGAAGTCCTGAACCGGGCCAATTTGAAGTTTGAGGAGGGCTTCGCTCATGGCGTATTCAAACTCCTTGCGCGGACAACCCGCGAGTCAGGCCGCGAAACCGGCTCCCCCTCGTTCCGTTTGAGGAAAAACCCAACGCGGCCAAGACCGGTTCCCCAATGCGATTAGCCCCGCCCGCCGCCAAATCCAATGCCGCTCTTCTTTTCATAGCAAGCATCTTGCGCCCGATCGCTCCCGGAAACAAAGAAAAGGACGTCTCCGGACGTCCAGCAGCCCGGCGCTTCCTCCAACGGGACGCATTATCCCATTCTCGCCCACAGAGGCAAGCCTTTTTCGCGCTCACCCTGGCGACCAGAAGAGCAGGGACTCCCCCTCGCGCCCTTGGTGGTCATGAGCATAAATACGTCGGCGGACTCATGTCCATGACCACCTAGTTTCCTTTTCTAAGCGCTTCGCCCCTTTACTCCCACACCATCCTCCGCTACACCTCCATTAAATCGAGCGCGCACATGGCCACCGAACACCCCAGGCAACGCCCCGCTTCCGCCCCGCCTGACCCCCAAATCACCATCGATGGCCAGCCCACCTCCATCTGGCGTCATCTTCCCCGCCAGCGCCCAGCCGGCCTCGAAGGCAACCAGTTCCAACCCCAGCCGGGTCTCCATGCCGGCCGCTTCGTGCCCGGCCGCCCTGGGCAAGGGACCCAGCATGAACACCTCCCTTTTTTCCGAGTCTTGTTTTGCGGGCTTGCCCGCAAAACAAGACTCGGAAAAGAGGGGGGTAGGTCGTGGGGTGGCCTTTACCCAGGGCGGCGGCCCTGCCTGCGCTGCCGCCTTCGCGACGGCGGGCAGGGTGCTCCGGCGGGCCTTGCCCTGATACCTTCTCCAAAGTTATTCCCCGCCGAGCGGAGCGGGCCTCCAAAGCGGAGCGCAGCGAGGCGGTGAATAACTTTGCCGCGATGAATTTTGAATCCGATTTACGGCGGGGCGATAA
>Ga0181533_1000917_pt1 | contig 39018 bp, 28 predicted proteins | sample PEATcosm2014_Bin_45_FD_119772 | JGI IMG/M metagenome (GOLD analysis project Ga0181533, IMG submission 119772) | Peatland microbial communities from MTU Mesocosm Facility, Houghton, MI, USA - PEATcosm2014_Bin11_60_metaG | ecosystem: Environmental > Terrestrial > Soil > Wetlands > Peat | place...
AATTGTTATGCTTCTTCAAGGTCGATCTCCTTATCCACTGTGATTGCACCGTAGAGTGCGTTGATCACCGGTAGCTTAACGCCATCCGTGATCGGGGATCGACCTTCTCATCCTATCTACCGGGTGGAACGATCCAGTTCCCGGGCGGGACTTTCCTCCCGCTGTGGACCAGTGCCTTTTCACGGCGCACTGTAAACGCGGTGTTTAGCCAACTATCAGTTTGGCCTAGAATGTGGCCTAGCGGATAATGCACCGCATGGCGCTGGGCGATATCTATCCTGCTTCTTCTTGGCGCCATCTTCCTTATTCGTGCGATTGGTTCGGTCGAGCCGACGGCCTATGAAGATCATCCGTATAGTTAACGATTCAAAGGTCTGTACTTTTTGCTACGATCCTCATCCAGTTGTAGGTTACCCGTGTGGGGAGTTTGTTTGTGTGGGTTTGACTGAAAAGAAATGGTGGAGAAGACCGGAGCGCCTTATTTACCCCGAAGGGGTTTGGTTCGCCTGCGCGGTGTGCTCAGAAATGATCGCTACAGATCGTTGGGACGATTTGGCTCGACGAGGTTTCTTAGAGCTTTCTCGTCGGGTGGAAATACATCCCGGTTTGCGTACAGGGATAGTAGAAAATGTTAAGCGTAAGCACATCGGTTTTCGTGAGCACAGGAGGTCAGGCGTCATTCAGTACTGATCTGTGCCAGATCGATCTGCCCTACGCCTGCTACGGCACCCTCGTCGAAGCGCGCCTGGCACAGAGTGACTTAGTAATTGTCTTTGTCCGGCCCGATTGTTGAAGCCGGGCCCATTACACTCGTCGGCCTGTCTCCATGCAGCACGCGCCGCCGATTTCAATCGCTTAGAGCGGCCTGATGAATCCGGGAATCCCAGCAGACTGTGTCCCGGTAGGGGTTTCGATCCTCTGATTCACCCATCGATCTTCGCCTCGCGCAACTGCTTCACCGCGGTTTCCGAACTGACGGGCGAATAGTACACCTCCTTGAAGGTGTAGGAGCGCGCCTTGGATTGCACGACAGGGAGAATCTCGATGTGCCAGTGGTAGTCGTCGTCAATGGTTTTCCAGTAGCCGAAATTCTTCGAGGGATGCAGGCTGCTGGGGGAAGTGTGCAGCACGAGATGAAAATCCTCGGTAATGGCACGGACGCGCTGCAGGGTGCGGCGCAGCAGAGCGGCCAGGTTCATGCGCAATCCCGGCCGGCTCAACCCTGCCCGCTCGAAAGAGGAGTCGTGACAGCGGGGCAGAATCCAGACCTCGTAAGGGACTCTCGGGGCAAACGGGCAGAGCGCCACATAATCGCCCCGCGCTTCCACGACGCGCAGCGCCTGGCGTTCTTCCTGCTGGATAATGTCGCAAAAGACACAGCGCTCCTTGCTGATGAAATAGTCGCGGCCGGCGCGCAACTCGTAGAGCACGCGCCGCGGGACGAACAGGGTCGCGGTGATTTGAGATGTGGGATGGCTGAATTCCTGGCCGGCGTTCTTGCCGTAGTCCTTGAACAGGCTGACGTACTTGATGCGCGGATCGCGCTTCAGGTCGAGAATGCGTTCGGCAGCGAGGTGGAGGAAATGCCCGATTTCCTCGTCGCTGGCGTTCCACAGATGCCGGTCGTGGCGCGGGTTTTCGACCAGCACTTCATGCGCCCCCACGGAGTGCATGCAGTCGTAGAGGCCATCGCCACGGCGACCGGGTTCGCCCTCGATGCGATAGAGCGGCGCGGGATGCACCACGGCGCGCGCGGCCCAGGCCGCGCCCGGGTGGTTGGGCGTTGCCGCAATGACATGCGTGGAATGAGCGCTGCCCGGGCAAAAACGGCAGGCCGATTCCGGACGCGGTGCGCTTTCCGACAGATCATCTCCGGTGATGACCCAGGAGCGAGTGATGGGATCTTTACGAAGTTCCACACTCAAGGAGAACACCGCAGAGAACCGGAGTCAACCGCGATTTCCGGGTCAGTGGTGAGAGATGCCGTAAAAGGCCATCCCCAGCGCTTTGTTATAATCCGCGCAGTCCCGCCCAGATGAGCGAGCCCTCCACTCCGCTGATGCGGCAATATGCCGCGGTCAAGAAAGAACATCCCACGGCGCTCGTGTTTTTCCGCCTGGGCGACTTCTACGAACTGTTCTTTGACGATGCCATCGTCGCAGCCAAGGAGCTGCAGATCACTCTTACTTCCCGCAACAAGGAGAAAGGCATCGCCGTACCCATGTGCGGCGTGCCCTATCACGCGGCGGATGGCTACATCGGCAAGCTAATCCGCAAGGGCTTCAAGGTTGCCATTTGCGAACAGATGGAGGATCCGCGCCTGGCCAAGAAGCTGGTGCGGCGGGAAGTGACGCGGGTGGTCACGCCGGGGACGGCAGCGGATTCGTCGCTGGGATCGGAGGAAAACAATTTCCTGGCGGCGCTGGCCGAAGTGGGAGACCGCGTGGGATTCGCGGCCCTTGATTTATCCACGGGAGATTTTCGGGCCACGGAGTTTTCCGGCGAGGGCGCGCTGCGGCGGGTGCAGGAGGAACTGGAGCAGTTGCGGCCGAAGGAATTGCTCTATGGGTCGGCGGCGCCGCTGTTTGAGCGAAAGGACAGCCGAGCGTTGTTCGGCCGGACGGGCGAGGCGCCCGTCCCCACACAGGCAGTGCCGCAGTCGGCGCCGGACAGCCGGGGTCCGCTGTCCCCACATAGCCTGTTGAAGTGCACCGAGACTCCACTGGACGACTGGGTCTTTGCGCCCGATCATGCCATTGCTCTGCTGGAGAATCATTTCGGCGTTCTGTCGCTGGAAGGATTTGGCTTGGCAGGCAAGACGGCGGCGGCCGCGGCCGCGGGCGCGATTTTGCACTACGTGCGCTCGACCCAGCGCGGCTCGCTCGACCACATTGACCGCATCGGATGGTACGAGCGGCAGAACTGCCTGGTGCTGGATGCGGTCACGGTGCGGAATCTGGAACTGATCGAGCCGCTGTTTGCCGGAGCGGACGCAGGCGTGACTTTAATTCGCTCGATCGATGCTGCGGTCACGCCCATGGGCAAGCGGTTGCTGCGGGCATGGCTGCTGCGGCCGTCGCTCGACATGGGCGAAATCAATGGCCGGTTGGATGCCGTGGCAGCGGGCGTAAAAGATATCGTCGCGCGCGAAGAGTTACGTCGCGCGCTCGACGGCGTGCTCGATCTGGAACGGCTGCTGAGCCGGGTTACGCTGGAGACCGCCAATCCGCGGGACGTGCTGGCGCTGGCGGCGTCGCTGGCGAGAATTCCGGCGGTGAAGGCCGCGCTGGGACGGCTGGCCGCGGAGCGGTTGAAAGCTCTCGATGCATCGCTCGACGAGTTGCGCGACTTGACGGGACGGATCCTCAAGACGATTGTACCCGAGCCGCCGCTGACGTTTGCCGATGGCGGGGTGATCGCGGCGGGCGTGGATCGTGATCTCGACGAATTGCGGGAGCTTTCCCGCAACAGCAAGCAGGTTCTGGCGCAGATCGAGCAGCGGGAGCGCGGGCGCACCGGCATCGCGTCGCTGAAGGTGAAGTTCAATTCCATCTTCGGCTATTACATCGAGGTCTCAAAATCCAACCTGCACCTGGCGCCTCAGGAATATGAGCGCAAGCAAACCCTGGTCGGAGCCGAGCGCTTTACTACACCGGAACTGAAAGAGTACGAAGTCAAGATTCTGGATGCGCAGGAAAAAATTGTCGAAATCGAACGGCGGCTCTTCACCGAGTTGCGCACGGCGATCGCGGCCGAGGCCAGGCGGATTCGGCACACCGCGCTGGCGCTGGCGGAAGTAGACGTGCTGGCGTCGCTGGCGCATATTGCCGCGCTGCGCAACTACTGCCGGCCTGAGTTTTTGGCTTCGGGGGATGGCGGCGATATCGAAATTATTGAGGGCCGGCATCCGGTGATTGAGCAGCAGGAAATGGCCGGGGGCACGGAGCGCTTCGTGCCGAATGATCTCTATATGAACGGCACGACCGACAACATTCTGCTTTTGACCGGCCCCAACATGGGCGGCAAATCGACCTATTTGCGGCAGACGGCGCTGATCGTGATTCTGGCGCAGATGGGATCGTTCGTGGCGGCGCGCTCGGCCCGGTTGAGCGTGGTGGACCGGGTGTTCACGCGCATTGGCGCGAGCGACAATCTGGCGCGTGGCCGGTCGACTTTCATGGTCGAAATGACGGAGACGGCGGCGATCCTGCACACGGCGACGCCGCGATCGTTGATCCTGCTGGATGAAGTCGGCCGTGGCACGGCTACTTACGATGGCCTGGCGATCGCCTGGGCGGCGGTCGAATATCTGCACGCGCGGGTGCGGGCGAAAACTCTATTTGCGACGCATTATTTCGAATTGACGGAACTGGCCGAGCAGCTTTCCGGGGTGAAGAACTATCACGTCTCGGTGAAGGAAACCGGCGGCGGAATTGTCTTCTTGCGGAAAGTCGAGCCGGGTGCGGCCGACCGGAGTTATGGGATTGAAGTCGCCAAGCTGGCGGGATTGCCGCAGGAAGTGGTCACGCGGGCGCGCGAGGTCTTATTGGAACATGAATTCGCGGAGCAGCAGGCCACGGCACATCTTTCTCCGGGAGCGACTCCGCCGCCGGCGCAGTTGACGATTTTCACGCCGCTGTCGCAGCCGGTGCTCGACAAGCTACGCGAAGTGGATTTGAATCGCCTGACGCCGCTGGAAGCGCTGAATCTGTTGGCGGAGTTGAAGAAGGAAATCTAACCACGGCGGACACCGAGGACAAGGAGGAACGTCTGACACTTAACCTTGGCCAGCTTTTGATCATTGGCTTCGACGGCACGGAGATTTCGCCGCGGCTCGCTTCCCTGCTTAGGCGGGTGCAGCCGGCGGGCGTGATCCTGTTCGCGCGGAATATTCGCAGCGCGCCACAGACGTGGCGGCTGCTGGCTGAATGTCAGAAGTGTGTCGCCACGCGGCTGTTCACCTGCGTGGATCTTGAGGGCGGGCCCGTGGATCGTTTGCGCGACGCCCTGGAGCCGACGCCTTCGGCCGCGGATGTGTTCGCGACCGCCGACCGCAGGCTATTCCGCAAGCACGGACAAATCCTCGGCGAGAACTGCCGCACTTTTGGATTCAACGTAGACTTCGCCCCGGTGCTTGATCTGGCGTTCGAGGCTTCGCGCAGCGTAATGGGCTCGCGGACGGTCTCTTCGAATCCTCGCGAGACGATTCGCTATGCGCGCGAGTTTCTTGCCGGACTCCGGACGGCGGAGGTTCTGGGATGCGGCAAGCATTTCCCCGGTTTGGGCGAGGGCAGTCTTGACAGCCATCACGAGCTGCCGGTGATCGAAAAACCGCTGCAGCAATTGTGGGCCGAGGATCTGCTTCCCTACCGCGTGCTTCACGCCCAGCTGCCGTTCGTAATGATTTCGCATGCGGCGTATCCGCAGGTCACGCAAGAAAAGACTCCGGCGTCGCTGTCGAAGACTTGGATCACCGACATCCTGCGCCAGCAGATCAGGTATCGCGGTCTCATCGTGTCCGATGATCTGGAAATGGGCGGAGTACGAGGGGAGGCGTCGGTCGGGCAAGCAGCGGTGGAGTTTATTCGGGCGGGTGGAGATTCGTGCCTCATCTGCCACCACGAGGAGTTCGTCACGCAGGCGTGCGAAGAGTTCGTCAGGACTGTTGAGCACGATGAGAAATTTGCCCGTCGCGCGGCGGAGGCAGCGCGGCGCGTGCGGGCATTCAAGAAAAAGTGGGCGAGAATCCTGCACGCGGGCGGGCGCGCCACACGGGCTCCGTCGCCGGCGAGGGTCCAGAGGTTAACGCGGCGTTTGTGGGAGTTTGACGAGCAGGTGAGGCTGGAGAAGGCGGCGCTGTGACGCGATGGCAGTGCATAGGTCCTTCGCTCGGATTTCCTCGCTGCGCGAAGAAATCGCGCCTCAGGATGACAATGTGACGGACAGGAAAATGATCGTAGCCGGAGTGATGAGCGGAACGTCGGCCGACGGCATTAATGTAGCGCTGGTCGAGATCGGCGAGAGGGATGAGGCGCGCTCCTCGGGAGGATGCGTCGCGGCTACGGGCGCCGGCGGACAGAAGTGTCCGCCCCACACGATCAAATTGCTAGGCCACGCGGAATATCCGTACCCACTAAGAGTCCGTGCCTTCGTGCTCGCGGCGATGAATGCGGAAAGAGCCCGCGTCGCCGACTTGGCCCGGCTCAACTTCGTTCTGGGCGAACTCTATGCCGAGGCGGTGCTGGCCACCCAGCAAAAGTTTGGGGCGAAGGCCGAGTTGGTAGGCTGCCACGGGCAGACGCTTTACCATCAGGGCGATCCAAAACTTTTTCTGACGAAGAAGGTCGCCGCGACCTGGCAGACAGGCGAAGCCGCGATCATAGCGGCACGCGTCGGCGTGCCCGTGGTTTCGGATTTTCGTCCGGCAGACATGGCGGCAGGCGGCAAGGGCGCGCCGCTGGTCCCTTATCTCGATTACCTTCTCTTTCATGACTCCAAGATCGGCCGCATCGTGCAAAACATTGGCGGGATCGCCAATCTTACGGCCACTCCTGCCGGGGCGCACGCCAGCGACATCGTTGCCTTCGACACCGGCCCTGGAAATATGGTGATCGACGCGGTGACTGAGAAGCTATTTGGGCGGCTTTACGATCGCGGAGGCAGAATTGCGGCTTCAGGAACGGTGCTGGAGCCGGTTCTCGAGCGAGTATTGCAGCAGAGGTTCTTCCGGGCGAAGCCTCCGAAGACGGCTGGGCGCGAGGAATTTGGCCGCGAATTTGTTCGCGACTTCCTGCGCCGTTGCGCGCGCGCGCGGAAACAGGACGTAGTCGCGACCGCTACAGCTCTGACTGCGCGCTCGATTGCCGATGCGGTGCGGAGTTTGGTGACCGGCCGGCCAGGCTTAGGCGCCAGAAGTTCTTTTGGCGAAATGATTCTTTCCGGCGGAGGAGCGCGGAACGCCACGTTGATGAGGATGCTCGCTGCATCTCTGGCGCCGCTTGGAATCGAAATGAAATTGGCCGACGAATTTGGCCTGCCTTCCGAAGCGAAAGAGGCAGCAGCGTTTGCCCTGCTGGCTTACGAGACGTGGAGCCGGCGGCCCTCGAACGTGACCTCGGCCACGGGAGCGAAGCGCACGGCAATTCTGGGGAAGATTTCGTATGCATAAACAACGGACCTCAGACGTCGGACCTCAGACTTCGGACTTCGGACATCGACTTATGAGGTCTGGGGCCCGGGGTCCGAGGTCTGGGTTCCGATGCGACCTCGCACGCATGGTCTTCTGTTTTGCCGCAGTTCTTCCCCTGCTCTCTTGCTCGGCCAAGCCCGATCCAAATACGCTGGTCATGATCATCGAGGCGAGCCCGACAAATCTCGATCCGCGGGTCGGCATCGATGCGTGGTCGGAGCGAATCGATGGTTTGATCTTCGACGACCTGCTGTCGCGCGGGGACAATTTGGATGTCGCCCCCGGACTGGCCGAGCGCTGGGAGATTCCCGATCCGCTGACCTATGTTTTTCATCTCCATCGCGGCGTGAAGTTCCAAGACGGCCGTCCGCTGACCGCGCGCGACGTGAAGTGGACTTTCGATTCACTGCTTGAAGGCAAGATTCTCAGCACCAAGGCGGCCAACTATCGGTTTGTTGACCACGTGGATGCGCCGGATGACGCCACCGTCATATTTTATCTCAAAGAACCGGACTCACCGTTGTTGTGGAACCTTTCGGACGGCGCCATGGGGATCGTTCCCTACGGAAGTCTGGATGAAATGACGCGGAATCCGGTCGGCTCGGGGCCGTTCAAGTTCGTCAGCGCGGAAACCGACCGCGAAATCATTCTGGAACGCAACGACGACTACTGGGGCGAGAAGGCCAAGCTCGCGCGCGTGCGCTTCGCCGTGACCCCGGATGAAACTACGCAGGCTCTGGAACTGCGTAAGGGCAGCGGAGACGTGGCCATCAATTCGCTGACACCGGATACGGTTCTCGCACTCAGCCGCGAGCCAACGCTTGCGGTCGAACGCGGACCGGGAACGCGGCTGGCATATCTGGCATTCAATCTGCGAGCTCCCATTCTGCAAGACGCGCGGGTGCGCCAGGCCATGGCGTACGGACTAGACCGGCAGGCGATGATCGACTACCTGTGGCGCGGGCAGGCAGAACTGGCGCGCAGCATTCTGCCGCCGCAAAGTTGGGCGTATGACGGAGATGTGCCCGCTTACGAGCACGATCCAGAGAAGGCCAATCGTCTGCTCGATGCCGCCGGCTACGCGGCGGTGAACGGCGTGCGTTTCCACCTCATCATGAAGACCTCACTGGACGCGAACACGCGCATGATGGTGGCCGTCATGCAGCAGCAGTTGCGCCAAGTCGGGATCGTGCTTGATATCCGCAGCTTCGAATCAGCCACGTTTTTCTCTGACGTAATTCACGGCGCGTTTCAGATGTACGGGTTGCGCTGGATCGGCGGCAACGAGGACCCGGACATTTTCGAATATGTCTTCCACTCGGCGAAATTTCCGCCCAACGGCGCCAACCGCGGGTTCTATTCTAATCCCAAGGTGGACGAACTCATTGACCGGGCGCGGCGTGAGGTTGATCCGGCGGTGCGCAAGCCGCTTTACGCCGAAGTGCAGCGCGTCCTGGCCGAGGACCTGCCATACATCGATTTGTGGTACCTCGACAACGTGATCGTGCACACGCGCCGGGTGCGCAACCTGAAACTGAACCCAGCCGGAAATTATGATTTTCTGCGCACGGCGGAACTTGTGCCGGAGGACGGAGCGACGAGCGTGCAGACGGCGGACCGCGGCTCGATCCAGCACCCACGCTGAGCAAACGTCGCGTGTTACCATCGAACTTTCGGCAGGCCGGCGAGACGCTGGCGCTAACAGATGCGAATTTTGTTCATCGGCGACATTTTTGGGCGCCCGGGGCGCAACATCGTCAAGGAACGACTGCCGGGAATCGCTCGCGATCACGGCATTGAATTGATCATTGCCAACGGCGAGAACGCGGCCGCCGGATTCGGAATTACTCCGGCGCTGGCGGAAGATCTGTTTGAACTGAACATCGACGTCATCACTACCGGCAACCACATCTGGGACAAGCGCGAGATCGTGGACTACTTCCAAGCGCTTGAGGGCAACGGCCGCGGGCCCGCGCGAAGGGTGCTGCGCCCGGCCAACTACCCGGCCGACATGCCGGGATGGGGCGTGTATGAGGGCGCGAAAGGAAAAGTCCCTTATGCGGTGATCAACCTGCAGGGGCGAATCTTCATGGCCGCGAACGACGACCCCTTCCGCACCGCCGATCAGCTCCTCGCGAAGATCCAGGCCAAGGTGGTCGTGGTTGACATGCACGCGGAAGCCACCTCGGAGAAGATTTCGCTCGGCTGGTATCTCGACGGACGCGTAACCGCGGTCATCGGCACGCATACGCACGTGCCGACAGCCGATGAGCGCGTTCTGCCCAAAGGCACTGCTTATATCACTGATGTGGGAATGACCGGACCTTACGACGGCGTGATCGGCGTCCAGAAAGAGCTGGTGGTGGGCAAGTTTCTGAAGGGCATGCCGGTCCGCTTCGAGCCCGCCACGGGCGATGTGCGCCTCTGCGCCGTGGTGATAGACGTCGACGAGGTCACGGGTAAGGCGCGCTCAATCGAGCGGTTGATGCTGTCGTAGAGACGGTGCTTCGGATCGTTCCCTCGCGGCGGGTAAGGAGCACCAGACTGGGTCCCACCGAACTTTAGTGCATGCAAGCCCAGGCCAACCACTCGTTCTCTTGAAGGGCCGGCTTCCAGCTTCAGCCCCGCTGAACCAGAAGGTACGAGGACCGGTTAGCGTCCCCGAACTCCGGAAAGCAGGCTAGAATCAGACGACTGGAATTAGACCATCTGAATTAAACGACAAAATGCGGCGGACAGTTTTGATCATCGCGACGGGACTTCTGGCGGCTATGCTGGCCGCGCCTGCCCTCGCTGCCGCGAACGATCCCGCGCCGGATCAGCCCATCTCCTGTGGCAATGGAATTCCGGGCGGAGTCAACTGTATCGCCACCAAGAGCCAGATCAAGGAAGCCCGCAGCGCTTTCACCCGCGGGCGGAAGCTTGCGGATCGCAAGCAACTGGAGGAGGCGTACTCGGAGTTCGATAATGCTGCGCGGCTGGTGCCGCAGAATCCGCAATTTCTGACGGCGCGCGAACTGGTGAAGGCCAAGCTGGTATTCAACCACGTGGAGCGCGGCAACGTCCTGTTGCTCGAGAACCTGCGTGCGCGGGCTGCGGAAGAATTCCGCGCCGCGCTCGACCTTGACCCGGAGAACCAATTTGTGCAGGAGAGGTTCAAAGAAGCGGTCCGCGAGGAGGCAGCGGATGCGCCGGCAGTTTTGCCGGTTCAGCTGGCGGATGCGGGCGAAATTCACATCCAGCCGCGGGACGACCGCGCCACATTCCACTTCACTGGGGACGTGCGCAGCCTCTTCGCCCAGTTGGCTCCCGCCTACGGAGTGACGGTGCAGTTTGACGATTCGGTGCAGAACCGGCAAGTGCGCTTCAACGTGGAGGACGTGGACTTCTTCACCGCTCTGAAACTGGCCTGTGAGATCAGCAAAACCATGTGGGCAGCGCTCGACACGCGCCAGCTTCTGATCGCGGCCGACAATCCTGAAAATCACAAGCAGTTTGACCGCATGTCACTCCAGACCTTCACTCTGCCCTCGCATTCCACTGCGCAGGAAGCGAGTGAGGTGGTGAACACCTTGCGCGTCCTGTTCGATCTGCGTTTCGTCAGCCCGGGGCAGACCGCGGATACGCTGGAGGTACGCGGGCCGCAGCCGATTCTGAAAGCCTGCAGCCAGTTGATGGAGCAGCTCAGAAATGGGCGGCCGCAAGTGGGGCTCGATGTGCGCATCTTTCAAATCAGCCACCAGCTCACGCGCAACATCGGGGTGCACGTTCCCAACACGTTTAACCTCTACAACATTCCCGCAGCGGCGCTGGTCGGGCTGGCCGGACAGAACATCCAGCAACTCATCAACCAGCTCATTTCCTCCGGCGGCATCAACCAGGCGGGCAGTTCAGCGCTCTCGGGTCTTCTTGCCCAGCTGGAAGGGCAGCAGAACTCCATCTTCAGCCAGCCGCTGGCCACCTTCGGCGGCGGATTGACGTTCATGGGTTTAAGTCTCGACCAGCTGACCACGGCCCTTTCCGTCAACGAATCCTGGGCCCGCAGTCTGGAGCACATGACGATACGCGCCGACCAGGGCAGCGACGCTACCTTCCACGTGGGGGAGCGTTATCCCATCCAGAATGCCAGCTACGCGCCCATTTACAACTCGCCGCAGATCTCGCAGGTTCTGGGAAACCAGAGCTACATCGCGCCGTTCCCTTCCGTGAGCTACGAAGACATCGGACTGAACATGAAGGCCAAACCTGCGGTGCACGGCGATGGCAGCGTCAGCCTGCAACTCGACATCGAGGTGCGTTCGCTCACTGGTCAGTCCAACAACGGAGTCCCCATCATGTCGAACCGGGAATACCAGGCAAGCATCAACCTGAAGGATGGCGAGCCGGCCGTCGTGGCGGGCGCAATTTCGCGGACGGATTCACTCGCCATGAGCGGAATTCCAGGCCTCGGGTTCCTTCCCGGCCTGAATCAGGCGATGGTCAATAACACCAAGGAAGAGGACTCGGACGAGCTCATGATTGTCATCACGCCCCATATCCTGGCAGATATTGATCGGATAACCCCAGAGATCTGGATGAGCCAGAACTAGGACGGGCTTTCCTCGGCCGGCCGGCTTTGCCTTTCATGGGCACAGACCGGAGTTTTGCGGCGCCGGTTCTTCCGGAGCCGGGACCTCAAAGCCGGAAGCCGCGCTCACTTCGGTTGTTTCGCGGCGAACTCGACCAGGCTCTTGTACACTTCCTTCAACTGTGGATCGAAGCTTGCGACTTTTCTGCCGTTGATGAAAAGTGTGGGTGTGCTGGTCACATCCACGGCTTTGCCCAGTTCGATCGAGGCATCCACGTGCGCCTTGGTCTCGGGTTTAGCAGCGCAGGCGGCAATGTCGGCACCCTTGACGCCGGCTCCGTCGGCAATGGCGGTCAGCTTCTCGTCCACGTTTTCGGCAGTAATGTCGGATTGCGTCTCATAGGTCTTCGCGATGAACTTCCAAAAGGCATCGCTCGAGGCGCTGCCCACACAATCGGCGTAATCCGCGGCCTTGACTGCCCAGTTGTGCACTTGCCCCAAGGGAAAGTTCTGAAAAACAAAGCGCGCATTGGGTTCGGCGGCAACCAGCGCTTCGATCTCCGGCTGCGCCGCTTTGCACGCCGGACACTGCAGGTCGCCGAACTCTACGATGGTAACCGGAGCATCCTTGGGGCCGCGCTGAGGACCGGTGATTCCCTTCTCAAGAATCTTCATCGCGGGATCAAACGGCCGGGCACCGAAGGGAACAATCTCGCCGAAGATGGCGTGTTCGCCGTCCGGTGCGGCATAGAAGCGCAGCAACTGCTGTCCCTGCTGGGTGGCGAGAACGACCGTGACCTCCGCCAATCCTGCCACGCCGGCGGGCCGGATGCCGGAGATCCTCCAAGTGAGATCTGGCTGGTAGCCGAAGGTCTGCTGCAAAAAGGAATCGACCGTGGCCTCCGTCGGAAGATTGACCGCGGCATCGCCGGCGGCGGGTGAGGCCGCGGGCTTGCCCGGTGTTACCTTCGCGGCGGTGGTTTGGGCTGCGGCGAGGCTGCCGGCGAGGATCAGAACACAAATCGAGTTCAAGAGGATGCGCATGGTCCCTTTCAATTTCGGGGTTTCAGAAAAGCGGCCTTTCAGGATACATCAGATCAGGAAGTTTACGTCTCGCCCTTCGTGGCAATGGGAACGCGGCGCCCGTAGCCAAAGGCCTTGGGAGAAATCTTAAGGCCCGGAGCTGCCTGCTGGCGCTTGTATTCGGCCCGGTCCACCATGCGGATGACGCGCCGCACGGTTTCGATATCGAAACCACGATCGGCCGCGATGCGTTCCGCCGCATGCGAATCCTCCACGTAATCTTCGAGCACCGCGTCGAGGATTTCATAGGGCGGAAGCGAATCGCTGTCCTTCTGATTGGGGCGAAGTTCGGCGGATGGAGGTTTTTCGATCGTGGCCTGCGGGATCACCGGCCGGCGCGAGTTCACGTATCGGCTTAAGTGATAGACCAGCGTTTTTGGAACATCGGAAATCACCGCCAGGCCGCCGACCATGTCTCCGTATAGCGTGCAGTAGCCGACGCCCAGTTCACTCTTGTTGCCAGTCGAAAGGACGATCGCGCCCAGCTTGTTCGACAGCGCCATCAACAACGTTCCCCGCGCCCGAGACTGGATGTTCTCTTCGGTCACGTCTTCTTTCTGCCCGGCGAAGACGCCCTGCACCGTTTGACGATAAGCTTCGTAAACAGGATTGATGGAAAGCAATTCGAAACGGATACCCAGATTTTGCGCCAGGGCACGGGCGTCTTCGATCGAACCCCGCGACGAGTATGGTCCCGGCATGCCGACGCCGATGACGTTTTCCGGCCCGACCGCATCGGCGGCAATGACGGCGGTAAGCGCCGAATCAATGCCCCCGCTCAGTCCGACGATGGCCTTCTGAAATCCGCACTTGCGCATGTAATCGCGGGTGCCCAGCACCAGCGCGGCATAGACGCTGGCGTCGTCGCCCGCAATCTGGTCGTGCATTTCACCCGACAGGCTGCTGGAATCGAAATAGATCAGATCTTCTTCGAAGGACCGGCCCTGGGCAACGACCTGACCTTCCGGATTAAGAACCAGGCTCGATCCGTCAAACACCAGACTGTCGTTACCGCCGACCTGGTTGACGAAAGCCACCGGAACTTTATGCTGGCGCGCGATGCTGGCCAGCATGTCGCGGCGAAGTTCGCGCTTGCCAATCCAGAACGGGGAACCGGAGATATTGAGCAGAAAATTTCCACCCGCCTGCATGAGGGACGCCACGGGATCCGACGCATACATCCGCCGGCTCCAAAACTGCTTGTCGTTCCAGGCATCCTCGCAAATGGTGAGCGCCATGCGCTTGCCGCAGAAGGAGAAAAGTTCCTGACTTTTGGCGGGAGCGAAGTTGCGCATTTCATCGAAGACGTCGTAGGTAGGCAGCAACATCTTCGATTGCACGAACGCGACCTTGCCCTCCAGGAGCCAGGCTGCGGAATTCATGACCGACTTCCCGGTGTCGGAGCGAGCCGGCGTGACCAAACCGCAGATGACGGCGATGCCGCGCGTCTCAGCCGCGATGCGCTCGACCGTCTCCTGGTTCCGGGCCACGAACGACGGACGCTCAACCAGATCGCGCGGCGGGTAGCCGCACACCGAGAGTTCGGGAAACACAACCAGCCCGGCTTCTGCAGCCCGGGCACGCCGCGAAAAATCTATGATTTTGGCCGCGTTGCCCGAAAAATCTCCGACCGTGGGATTGATTTGTCCGAGCGCGATCTTCACCTCTTTAGTTTACGGCCACCGAGAAGGTCGGGCCAAGTGAAGCGTCCGGAGTCCGCTTGCCAGAGCTCGTGATGGTAGCGGTTACAGACCCGGAATCGGCGGGAACCGGTATTCCGGAAAAGAGGCAGGAAAACTGTTACATTATCGTTTTGCTAGATGCACGGGCACGAGGCTAGAACCATGCAAACCCAGATAAGGCACTACTTCCTAAATGCTGTCCTGTTCTCGATCGCAACTTGCAGCACCGTTCCCTGCCTCGGGCAATCCGGCGGCCAGACGCATCCCTGGATGAATCCCACTCTGTCGCCTGACGACCGCGCCTCCCTGGTGGTTAAGAAGATGACGCTGGACGAAAAAATCACTCTTTTGCACGGGACGGGCATGGAGGGGCTCGGCCCAGTGAGCCCACTGGCCGCACAATCCAATGGAGGGGCGGGATATGTGGTCGGCATTCCGCGTCTGGGCATTCCCGCCATACAGATGTCGGACGCCGCCTACGGCGTCTGCAAGAGTGGCGAGAACGGCCGCTATTCGACCGCGCTGCCCGCCAATGTGGGCGCTGCGGCGAGCTGGGATCTGGACGCCGCCTACGCGTACGGGGCGCTCATCGGCCGCGAACTGCGCGCCCAGGCCTACAACATGTCACTGGGCGGAGGAGTTGATATCACGCGCGAACCGCGCAACGGCCGCACCTTCGAATATCTCGGCGAAGATCCCATACTGGCCGGCAAGATGGTCGGCGCGCTGATGAAAGGCGAGCAGGCGCAGCATGTGATCGGCGACCTGAAGCACTACGCCTTCAATGATCAGGAGAGCGGGCGCACCGCCGTGAATGTGAACATTGACCAGCGTGCCGGACGCGAAAGCGATCTTCTCGCTTTCGAAATCGGTCTCGAGGACTCGAACGCAGCCGCCGTAATGTGCTCCTACAACCGCGTGAACGGCGATTATGCGTGCGAGAACAAATACCTGCTGACGGATGTCCTGAAGAAAGCCTGGAAGTTCAAAGGATTCGTCCTTTCGGATTGGGGAGCGACTCACAGCACGGCCAAGGCCTTCGCCGCTGGTCTTGACCACGAAGAACCTGCGTGGATTTTCTATGGCGATAATTTGAAGAAGGCGGTCGAATCCGGCCAGGTGCCTCTGGCTGAAGTCGACGACCACGTTCACCGGATTTTGTGGGCCATGTTTGCCAGCGGCGTTATTGACGATCCGCCGCGGAAAAGCGTGGTCGATGTCGAGGGCGGCTTGGAAATTGCGCAGAGGATCGAAGAGCAAAGCGCCGTGCTCCTGAAGAATGACGGGCAGCTTCCCCTCGATGCCGCCAAAATCCACAGCATCGCGGTCATTGGGCCGCATGCCGACGTGGGAATGATTTCCGGCGGTGGTTCGGCGCAGGTTGATCCTCCGGGAGGAAATGCGATCATGCCCCCGGGCCAGGGCGCAACGGAATGGGGCGTGCCAATCTGGTTCCCGACTTCTCCGCTAAAATCCATTCGCGCTAAAGTTCCCGGCGCGCGGGTTCAGTTTGATTCCGGGTCCGATCCCGGCTCAGCCGCGACTCTGGCAAAGACGGCTGACGTGGCCATCGTCTTTGCCTACCAGTGGGAGAGCGAGGACATGGATTTGGGCAGTCTCTCACTCCCGGAAAATCAGGATGATTTGATTGCCAAGGTGGCGGCGGCGAATCCGCACACGATCGTGGTTCTGGAAACTGGAAGCCCGGTGACCATGCCGTGGGTGGATCAGGTCAGCGCGATCCTGGAAGCCTGGTATGGCGGCAGCCGGGGATCGAATGCGGTCGCAAATATTCTCTTCGGGGATGTGAACCCGAGTGCGAAGCTGCCGGTGACTTTCCCGAAGAGCGAAGCTGACCTGCCGCATCTAACCATTGTCAAACCGCCCAAGAAGACCACGGATGCCGACAGCCAGGGCTGGAGGCGGACTGCCGCGGGCTTGCCCGCTTTCCAGGTCGCTTACGACGAGGGAGTGAAAGTCGGCTACAAGTGGTATGACGCAGAAAATAAGCCTGTGCTTTTCCCCTTCGGCTACGGGCTTTCCTACACAACCTACTCTTACGCGAATCTCAAGGTGGCGGCGGGGAAAAATCCACGCGTGAGTTTCACGGTCACCAACACCGGTAACCGCGCCGGAGCCGAAATCGCGGAAGTCTATGCTTCCCTGCCACCCGCGGCAGCGGAGCCGCCGAAGCGGCTGGTGGGCTGGAGCAAAGTCAAACTTGATCCCGGCGAGAGCAAGGAAGTCACGGTTGAAGTGGCTGCGAAATATCTTTCCATCTTCAGTGTTGAGAAAGACGGTTGGCAGTTGCTTCCAGGAGAGTACACGTTTATGGTGGGCGGCTCTTCGCAGAACCTGCCATTGAAAGAGGCTGTGAGCTTGCGATAGGAGTTCCTGACGATGGTCGAACTACCGGCGCCATCCCGAGCGAAGGCGCTTTCTGGTAGACCCTCGGCTTCAGCCGAGGGCGAGCGAAGCGAGGCGAAGCGAGGGATCTTGCGCGGGTATCAATAGTATTCTATTGCTGAATTCCAAGCACTTCTTAGTTCTCCCCACCCGCAGGGATTACCGTGTGCTTTGCCGCAGGCATGGGCGCTGATCCTCTCTGATCCTGCCACAACACGCGATTCAACTGCGCTGCGGGCGCGGCATCGGGGCGCGAGAAGTCCATGCCTGAGGAAATCTTCGCCCCGGGCGCTTCGTGCTTGTTGGTCTCGTAGATCATCCCATTCTTCAGATTCCGATAGTCGGCCTTGTACGGCGGTTGATCGCCGGCTCCCGAAAACATCTGGCTCATGACCGGCGCGTAGGCATCATTCTGGTTCATGGGCAGAAGGCCGAGCAGCGACTCCATGGTGTGGATCAGGTTCACCGTGGTGTAGAAGCGATGCTCGACGTAAGGCTGCGCCGCCGATCCCGGAGAATATTTGCTGGCCACGAAGGCGATGGAGCGATGCGCATCCACGTGGTCGGCGCCGTCCTGAGCATCATCCTCCAAGACGAAGATCGCCGTGTCGTCCCAGTAGGGGCTATGCGAAACCGCATCCACCACACGCCCGAGCGCCAAGTCGTTATCGGCCACCGACGCGGCAGGACGCGGCCGGCCGGGCCGCGTGCCTCCGGTGTGGTCGTCGGGCAGGTACAACAGGACGAACGATGGCAGCTGAAACCCCGGACCCTCGTTCGCTTCGCGGGCATGGACGTAGGCGCCGAACTCGTTCAGAAATTCATCGGCACGAAGCTGATCCGGATAATCGGTGTTGAAATCCGGGAAAAGCGGATCGAAGTGGTCGCGCAACGCGGCCTTGGTCGGCTTCACTTCGCTGAACAGCGGCACCGCCCACGGCCAAGGGCTGGGCCCGCCGTGCGGATCACCCACGTTCGGCGGAAGGCTGCCGCCCTGCTGGACCTCGGTCCGGGGGCAGCGCGCTTCCTGGCCCGAGGGCGTGCCCTGCTTCGGACTTTCCGCCTTGCGTTTTTCGTTGCACCACACCGCCGTCACGAATTCGCCGTAATCGCGATAACTCACATGGTTGCGCGCCAGATTGTCCCAAAGAAATCCGGTGGAAGGATCGTCAACGTCCGACTGATTGTGCTCCAGAGGAAACTCGTCGGCGACCTGGCCCTGGAAATCGTAGGTGCGTTCCTGGCCGCGGTAGGCGATCTGCCAGGTCTTCTCGTTGTAATCGGAAGTGATGGCAGCAGTGGACCAGAGATGTCCGTCGCCGGAGACTTCCCCGCTGTCGTAGAAATTGTCGAGCACGCCGAACTGCCGGGCCAGTTTGTGCTCGTTGGGAGTGACGTCCTCGCCGTAGAGCGTGAGCGAGGAATCGCCGTCGCCAACTTTCAGATCGCCGAGGATCTGATCGAACGTGCGGTTTTCCTTGATGACGTAGAGGACATGCTTAATGGGATTCTGGACGGAGGCGAAAGAAATCTTGCCGGGATCAGTGTCAAACAAATTATTTCGCTCAGCGATGTTCGTGAGATCGACCAGGCGATTCACGGTGTCGGGAATATTCAGTCGGGCGATCGACCCCTTGAGCAGCGTGGGAATGTAGGGATGATCTTTGTGCTTGGTTTCGTAAACCGTCTTCCCCATGTCTTTGTTGGGGCGCGAGCCCTCGCCCTTTGCGGTGGCAATAAGCAGATCGGCACCGTGAACGGCAAGCGCGCTGGGGTACCAGTCGGTGGGAATCAAGCCGATATCGCCGTCTGAGTGGAGCCCCTTTTGCGCCAAGAATTTTGTCACGTCGAAGACCGCCACGGCATTGATCGCCGAATAAGCGACAAAGAGATACTGGTTATCGTTCGACAGGGCCAGGGCAGTAGGAGAGATGCCCGCTACCGGTTCTTTCTCCCGCGGGGTTCGAGTGAGCATACCGAGAAAGCCCCCCGTGTCGGTGTCCACCACCGCAACCATGTCGTAATTGGAAAGGGCAATGTACAGGAACTTCTCGTTCGGGCTCAGCAGCATCGCGGTGGGATGAGAAGTCGGAGCCAGTGGATCTTTTGATCCCAGGAGAGGAATGGTGCGGGATATGCGCGCTCCGATCAATTCAATCTGCTCGACCTGGGAGCTGTTCCACACGCTGCACCAGGCTCGAATGGCGAGGTGGCTCACGACGCAGGTGTAGGGAAAGGTCGAGGGGATCAGATCGTGCGTGCTTACGTCGAAGGTCTCGATGACCTTACCGGTGTCCGGATTGAGCACGGCGATGGTGTCGGCAAGATTCTCGGCAACGACGAGCCAGTCCTTGCCCTGTGGGTTACGCGCCAGCGCCAGTCCGGCCGGATAGGGAATGGCAGTATTCGGCCGGGTCTTCTGCAGACCGGCGGCGACTTTTTTCCCCGGTCTTAGCGGTTGCGGATCGATCGGCATAAAGCGCTCGGGCGCGACTTTTCCTTCATTGAAGCTGTACACCGCGATGCCGTTCCCCAGATCGCCGGGCTTCGTGCCGGTAGGATCGGTCAGCGATCCCACAGAAGCGTAGAGATGTTTCCCATCAGAACTGAACACCAGGCCGATGAAAAAGCTCTGGTGCGCATCATCGCCAAAGCGCGCGTCGGGATAATCCGTAATCTGGTTTGTCTTTAGATCCAGGACCGCGATGGACTGGTGCGCCAGCGTCTCCTGCGTGCCGTAGCCGTCGTTCAGCAGAACGGCATAGCGGCCGTCAGGACTGAGCACCATGGTGGCGGGAAAACTGTTGGTGCCGCCAATACGCCCAGGCGTGGGGACGGTCAGCATCTTGCTGGTGGGCAGGTTGATGGGAGGGCGATCGCCGGACGTAGATTGGGCGGAGAGGGTCGCCGCGGTCAGAAGGACAAGCAAAAAGCAGCTTCCTCGCTTCGCTCGGAATGACAAACGCTGGAGACGTCGGAACGACAAACGCCGCGAAATTCCGAATAACAAACTCTGGGGATCTCGGAACGACAAGACTCGGGGATGTGGCAAAAGGCAAATCACGGTGCCTCCGGGAAGACTGCGTTAGGAATGCAAGAGGTGAGCGTAATTCACGGCACCGCCAACGGTCAAAGCGGAAGCGACGGCGACGCGGTCAGAGTCCCGACGCTCGCGACGAAGGGCGCTCTGGCTCCTGGCTTTCGGATGCCTCGGGGTGCACATTGTGACGCACATCGGAACCCTGCACCCAAAAGATGACATCTTCGGCGATGTTGGTGGCATGATCGGCAACCCGCTCCAGATTGCGCGCCACCAGCAGCGCATCCAGGGCCTGGCGCACGAACTCGGGACGCTCGTTCATTGTCTTCACCAACTGGATGAAGGCGTCGTCGCGCATGCGGTCAATGACGTTGTCCATTTCCAGCACCGCCTGCGCCAGTTCGACCTTGGCCTCGATGAATGCCTCCAGCGAGCGGCGAACCATGGCGCTCACCGCCGAGCCCATGCGCGCGATATCCACCGGAAGGTCGGCAGCGGGGAGTTCCACCATATCCATGACGCGTTCGGCGATGTTGACCGCCTGATCGCCTACGCGCTCAAGATCGGAGTTGATCTTGGTGACGGCCAGGATGAAGCGCAGATCCACAGCCATGGGCTGCTGCATGGCGAGCAGGTCGAAAGCGGCCTCATCAATCTCGCGCTCGGCCATGTTGATCACCGATTCGCCTTCCAGCACCATCTGGCAGCGGGTGAGGTCACGCTCGACGTAAGCCTGGCGGGCGCGGTCGACGGCTTGCTCCGCCAGCCCTCCCATGCGAAGCAACCGCTGCCGCAAATCGTCAAGCCCCAGCTGAAAGCGCGTGCGCATCGAAGCTACCCTTCCTTATCTCACCCAGATTTCTCACCACGGAGTCACGGAGGCACATAGGGGAAAAATTATCCTCGTGCGCCGATCTCGTTCTCCTTCTGTCGAAAAACTCCGTTCACCCCCGAGCCCACGTGTCCAACAATGCCTTGCCGGGTCTTCTCCGTGTCTCTGTGTCTCCGTGGTGAGAAGACCCCTGCTATCCGAACCTTCCAGTGATGTAATCTTCCGTCCGCTTGTCGGAAGGTTTGGTAAAAATCTTTTCCGTCTTGTCGAACTCGATCATCTTGCCCAGCAGGAAGAACCCGGTGAACTCGGCCACGCGCGCCGCCTGCTGCATGTTGTGAGTCACGATCACAATGGTATACCGCTCTTTGAGCTGGAAGATCAACTCTTCGATTTTTCCGGTCGAGATGGGATCCAGCGCGGAGCAGGGTTCATCCATCAACAGGACCTCGGGTTCGACCGCCAGTGCGCGCGCGATGCACAGCCGCTGCTGCTGGCCCCCGGATAGGCTGGCGCCCGATTTTTTGTGGATGTGATCCCTCACCTCGTCCCACAGCGCCGAGACGCGAAGCGTATGTTCCACAATCTCATCCAGCTTGCGCCGGTCGCGGAATCCGTTCAGCTTCAATCCCGAGGCCACGTTGTCGTAGATCGACATGGTGGGGAACGGGTTGGCTTTCTGAAACACCATCCCCACGCGGCGCCGGAGTTGGGTGGCCGAGGTGCCGTCATAGGCGTCAATATCGCCGATCTGGACGCGCCCGCTGACGCGCGCTTCCGGAATCGTCTCGTGCATGCGGTTCAGGCAGCGAATAAAAGTGGACTTGCCGCATCCCGAGGGCCCGATCAGCGCCGTGGCGTGATTGGGGGCGACCTTCAGATTAATGTCGTACAGCGCCTGGCCCTTGCCGTACCAGGCATTCAAGTTTTCGACCTGGATCGCAACACCCATAAATTATGCCGCTCCGAACGTACCACGCCGCACGACATAGCGTACAGCCGAGACGGCGGCGACGATGAGAACAATGAGGACCAGCGCTCCCGCCCAAGCCTGGCGGTGCCAGTCGTCATAGGGAGAGAGCGCGTAAGTATAAATCTGCAGCGGCAACGCCGCCGTGGGCTGGTCGTATCTCACGAAGGGCACGGCGAAATCCTTGCCGAAAAGGGCGAAGCGCAGGTAGCGGCTCCAGCCTGTATTGCCAAAAGCAGTGAAGATGAGCGGCGCGGTCTCGCCCGCAACCCGGGCGAAGGCCAGCATGATGCCAGTGATCACACCCGACGTGGCGGTCCGCAAGGTGACCGAGAGCGTGGTCCGCCAGCGCGGAATTCCGAGCCCGTAGGCCGCTTCGCGCAGGGCCTGCGGAACCAGCAGCAGCATCTCTTCGGTGGTGCGGCTGATGGTGGGCACCATCATGATCGCCAGCGCCACTCCACCGGCGAGGGCGGAGAAATGTCCCTGATACAGCACCACGATCGAGTAAGCGACGATCCCGATCACAATCGATGGAACTCCATTCAGCACGTCGGCGGTAAAGCGAATCGCGCTGCCCAGCCGGTTGCGCCCGAACTCGGCGAGGTAAATGCCGGCGCCGACTCCAAAGGGAACGCCGATAAGGCTGGCAATGCCCAGAATGAACGCCGATCCCACGATGGCGTTGGCCATGCCGCCGCCGACTTCACCCACCGGTTTGGGCGTTTGCGTGAGGAAGGCCCAGTTGATCGAGCCGACGCCACGGTATACCAGATAACCAAAAACAGCGATCAGCGGCGCCAGCACCAGCACTACCGTTGCGATCGCCAGTCCGGTCATCACGTGGTCGGTGATGCGGCGGCGCAAACTGATCTTTGGAACCGCGGGCGCTCGGGCGACTGTGGCGGCGAGTTCAGGCATGGCCCCTCGCAGGCTGGCCGCGGGTCACGGTCCAAACCAGCAGCCGTGCCATGGCGTTCACCACAATCGTGACCAGGAACAAAGCTAGACCAATCTCAATCAGCGCGGAACGATGGACATCCCCGGTGGCTTCGCTGAATTCGTTGGCCAGAACGCTGGCCATGCTGTAGCCGGACTCGAATAACGAGGCCTTGATCTGCGGCTGGTTGCCGATCACCATGGTCACGGCCATGGTTTCGCCCAGCGCGCGCCCTAATCCCAGAATGATGGCGCCCATGATTCCCGCGCGCGCGTTGCGCAGCACGCCAACCCGAATCATCTCCCAGCGCGTGGCACCCAGCGCCAGCACGCCTTCGCGCTGATGCTGCGGTACAACCATCAGCACTTCGCGCGCGATCGAAGAAATGATGGGCACGATCATGATGGCCAGAATGATTCCCGCCGCGAGCATGCCAAAGCCATAGGAAGGCCCGGTGAACAGACCGGTCCATCCCAGAGTCTTCGACAGGAACGGCTGCACATACTGGCTCAGGAGCGGAACCAGAACGAACATCGCCCACAGGCCATAGATCACGCTCGGAATTGCGGCCAGCAGTTCCACGAAAAAGGAAAGCGGTCCGCGCAACGCCTTGGGGCACATCTCGGTCGTAAACACGGCCACGCCGACCGAGAGCGGGACGGCGATGACCAAGGCCAACAGCGAAGACACCAGCGTGCCGTAGACGAACGGCAGGGCGCCAAACTGTTCGATGACCGGATCCCAATCGCTCCCCGAGAAGAACTTGAAGCCGAACGCGTGCCAGGAAAGGCTGGAGCGCAGCATGAGCTCGAACACGATCAGGCCCAGCACGCCCAGCACTGCCAGGCCACACAGCGTCATCGCGGTCGAGAAAAGGCGGTCTTGCACCTCGCCGCCAGAAGCGCGCAGCAAGAGGGTCGCCTGACTTGCCTGTGTGGATGTAACCGTCTTGGTTTCAACAGGTTGCGGACCGGGCATATCAGGCCGTGGCGACGCATGCGAGGCCATTCGCCTTAACCCTAGCAAACCGTTGTTACAAAGGTGTTAAAATCGTGGAGCTTTTTTGCCGCGCTTTCGAGGGGTTCGAAATCGCGGGCGTATTTTGCAATCGTACTTCTGCTCTGCGGCACCAGCGTTCCGCTTATGCCAATTGCACCTAAACGCTGCCGGCTTGTCTTTCGCAAGCTGGAGCGGGATCTCGAAAAGCTTGCCGCCCAGCAGTCGAATGAGACGGTGCACCGCTTCCGCACTTCCACGCGCCGCTTGCAGACTCTGCTGGAAGAACTCATGCCCCAGCGCACGCGCAAACAGAAGAAACTGCTGAAAATCCTACGCGCCATTCGCCAACAGGCCGGCAAGGTGCGCGACCTCGACGTGCAACTCGCCGCTCTGCGCAGTTTGAAAATCCCGCTGGAACCGCGCCGCAAGACCAGGCTTGTGCAAGGGTTGATCGAGCTTCGTGCAAAACATGAGAAGAAGCTCCGTAAGACGTTGACCAAGCAAACGGTCCGCGAAATTCACAAACACCTCACCCGGGCTTCCAAGGAGATCGAACTGAAGAGCAGCGGCGATCCGGCTACCGCCGCGCGCCAGATCCTGTCGCGGGTCGCGACTCCCAGCAGACCTCTGACGGAAGATGAGTTGCATCGCTGCCGCCTTCTGGTGAAGCGCGCGCGCTACGCAGCCGAGTTGGCCCCGGAATCGGCGGCCGCCACGGAGTTCATCACCCAACTGAAACGGCTGCAGGACATCCTGGGCAACTGGCATGACTGGCTGACCTTGACCAACACAGCCGCTGAGCGCCTGGGCGATGTCAACCAATCGCCGCTGGTGGCGGTTCTGCACAACATGGCCAGCGGCAAATTCCGGCAGGCAGTCGCTGCGGTCGCGGCTTCGTCCACGCTCCGCACCGGCCCGAAGCCTGTTCCCCTGACCCCATCCCGCAGGCCAGGCGCGAGGATGGCGACACCGGCCCTGCGCGAGGATTCGGCCGCCTGAACTTCAAGACTGAATTTCTTTCGCAATCTTTTCACTCCGCGGTGACGATCTCGCTCAGTGCATGTAAACTGTGAGGCTTCCTGTTCCGATCGCTATGCCCACGTTTGCCGCGGTCGATATCGGTTCGAACTCCGTACGGTTGAAGATTGCACGCCTGCAGCACGGCCGCCTGCGCGCCTTGCATGAGGACCGCGAAGTGACGCGTTTGGGCGAAGGCGTATTCCGCTCCGGATTTCTCACCCCAGAATCCATGGCTGAGACGGTGAAAGTGCTGCGCCGCTTCCATCGCGCCACGCAGCAGATCGTGACCGACAGCGTGCGCGTGGTGGCCACCAGCCCTCTGCGTGATGCGCGCAACTCGCAGGCCTTCGTCGAGTGGGTGCGCTCGGCCACTGGCTGGACCGTGGAGATCATCTCGGGCGTGGAAGAGGCGCGGCTGATTCACCTTGGCCTGGTCTCCAGCCCGCGCGTGGACCGCTCGCCCACACTCATGATTGACCTGGGCGGAGGCAGTTGCGAATTGACCGTTTCGCAGGGCGGGCATATCCGTGACGCGGTCAGCCTGCCTCTGGGCGCGGTGCGCCTGACCGACGAATTCCTGCGCCACGATCCCGCGCGGAAGGGCGAATTGAAACGGCTGCAGAGTTTCGTCATGCGCGAGGTGAACCGCATTGCGGCGCGGATTGCCGGAGCCCGGGTGAAGAACGTGATTGCGACTTCGGGCACGGCCGCCGCGCTGGCCGCAGTCGCCACTCATCTGCGTCGCGGACGCCAGCGGTCACGGCTGGTGGTATCCAGGGGAGAGATGACTCGCATCGCCAAGCGGCTGGCGCGGCTGCCGGTCGCGGAACGGCGCAAAATCCAAGGCATCGGACCGCGGCGGGCGGAAATCATCGTTTCCGGTGCCATGGTCTATCACGAATTGCTCGACCGCCTGCACCTCGCCGCTTTTCGCTATTCGCCACTCGGCCTGCGCGACGGCATTCTCGCGCAAATGGCCGCCGAGTACGATCGCAGCACGCGCTCCGGCAAGCAGATCGAATCGGAACGCTGGGAATCGATTCTGAAAGCGGTCGAGCATTACCACATTGACCGCAAGCATGCGTTGGACGTCCGCGAATCGGCCATGGTCCTGTTCTCGGCGTTACGCTCGGTGCACCGCCTGCCTCCCGAATACCGCGAATGGCTCTCGGCCGCCGCCATGCTCTACGAAGTCGGCGATTACGTGAATCGCAATGGCCACCATCGCCACACCCAGTACATCATTTCGAATTCGGAGATTCTTGGCTACACACCCGAGCAGCGCCGCGTGATCGCGGCCATTGCCCGTTATCTGGGAAAGTCACGCCCCACGGCAGACGATGGCCCGATGAAGTTGGTGGATCCCGCCGAACAGGAGAACGTGCAAAAAGCGATCTTGCTGCTTCGCCTGGCGCGCGCTCTGAACCTGGGACGCAGCCGCGCCGTCGAGCGAGTGCGCATCAGCGTGCGTTCGGCGGATGTGCGGGTGACGCTGGTTCCCCGGCGGCGCGCAGGAGTTGATTTGGAACTTTGGGCGATCGAAAAAGACTGCGCCTACTTCCGCGAAGTTTTCGGCCGTGAGCTCTCAACCGCGGTTTCGTAGAGCGTGCGCAGCACTTTGGGAGTCACGCACCACTGCAGCGTGCCGGAGGTCCGGCGCATCTCGACCTTGGCCACCGCGCCTTTTTTCAATTCCAGCGATGCCTCGCAACCGGAATCGCTGATCACCGCACCCAGGAATTGGCTGAGATTGGGATTGTGCCCGACGACCATGATGGCTTCCATGCGGGAGTACTTTTCCAGAAGCTTGCGGAAATCGGCCAGGCCAGCCCCGGGACGCAGGCCCGTATCCAACTGCAGTTTGCCCTCATAGCCCAGCTCATTGCCCACCAGGGAAGCCGTCTGCGTGCAGCGCTTCAGCGGACTGGAAATGATAGCGTCCACCTGCACGTCGAGCGCGGCCAGGGCGCGCCCGATGTAACCGCACTGCTCCATGCCCTCCTTGTCGAGAGCGCGTTTTTCGTCCTTCTTGGGATTCGGACCGTGTGTGCCCGCGCTGGCGTGACGCAGGAAATAGAGGATCATGGCTGATTATCGTTCCTTCCCCACTGTTACTTTACGCCTTCTCGCCGGAACCGGCGCGGACAGCACCGCCGGCGCTTTGCCCTCGGCCAGGCTGATCAGAAAATCCTGTGCGGAGAATGCTGCGGCGCCGGTCGGAGGACGGCGATTGCGTTTCCCGTGCACCGGCTGCCAGGCCCGGATGTAAGTTGCGTCCTTCAACAGGCTACGCGCCTTGCGGTTATCAGCGAGGTAAGCGTCGAGAATCTCCCGTTTTACCCGCTCCCGCAGTAATTCATCCCGCAGCGGCACCAGGACTTCGACGCGCTCGTAGAGGTTGCGGGGCATCCAGTCGGCGCTGCCGATGTAGACCTCTTCTTCCCCGCCATTGGCAAAGTAGTAGATGCGGCTGTGCTCGAGGAACCGGCCCACAATGCTGCGCACGCGGATGTGGTCGCTTACCCCGCGAACTCCCGGGCGGAGAGCGCAGATGCCGCGCACGATCAGGTCAATCTCGACTCCAGCCTGCGAGGCGCGGTACAACGCCTGCACGATGTTCTTGTCGAGCAGCGCATTCATCTTGGCGACGATGCGTGCTTCTCTGCCCTGCCGCGCGTGCTCGGCCTCGCGCTCGATCAAAGCGATGCATTTCTCCGCCAGGTCAAGCGGTGCCACTAGAAGCGGCTCGTAGCTGGGGTTTTCAGCGTATGCGGTCAGGAAACTGAACACATCGTGCACGGCCCGGGTGACCTCGGGATTGGCCGTCAATAGACTCAGGTCGGTATAAATTCTCGCCGTCGTCGCGTTGTAATTTCCCGTGCCGATGTGGGCATAACTTCGCGTCACGCCGTCGGGATCGCGCCGCACCAGCAACGAGAGCTTGCAATGCGTCTTCAAGCCGACCAGGCCGTGGAAGACCTGTACCCCGGCATCCTCCAGGTCGCGCGCCCAGCGGATGTTCGAGGCTTCGTCGAAGCGCGCCTTCAGTTCGACCACGGCCGTGACTTCCTTGCGCGATGCGGCGTCGATCAGCGAAGGCACAATCAACGAATGCTCGCTGGTGCGGTAGAGAGTCTGTTTGATGGAAAGAACATTCTCGTCTTCCGCCGCCGCCTCGATGAACGAAACTACCGCATCGTAAGAGTCGTAGGGATGATGCAGCAGGATGTCATGCTGCCGGAGTTCCTCGAACAAATCCTTTGACTTCGAGGTCAGCCGCAACTCGCGGGCAGTAAACGGGCGGTACTTGAGGTCGGGACGCCGCACCTGCTCGTAGATATTGAACAGACGCGAGAGGTTGACCGGGCCATTGACGGGAAACACTTGCCAAGCGTCGATCTCGAAAACCGAGCGCAGGCGGTCAATGATTTCAGGATCGGCGTCGGCTTCAATCTCCAGGCGCACCGCATCGCCCTTGCGCCGGTTGTGCAATTCCGTGCGCACCGACTCCAGCAGGCTGCGCGCTTCTTCTTCCGCCAGGTACAGGTTGCTGTTGCGGGTTACGCGAAACGGCGCCGCGGCCACGATGTCATAACCGTGATACATACGCACCGCATGATGGGCCACCAGATCGGCGAGAAAGATAAAATCCGCCGTGCCCTCCGAGGGCAACGGTACCAGTCGCGGCAATGCCCGCGGCACTGACACCACCCCGGTATAGGTCAGCGAGGAGCGCCGCCGGCGGCGCAGCAGAAATCCCAGACACAGCGCCTTGTTGATTACCCGGGGAAAAGGATGCGCCGGATCCACCGTCACCGGTGTCAGCAGCGGGTCCAGTTCTTTCTCGCAATATTCGTTTACGAAGCGCAGTGCTTCCGAGTCGAGTTCCTCGAGGCCAAGCACGCGGATGCCGTTTTCCGCTAGCGCCGGACGGAGCCGGGCATTCCAGCAGTCGTACTGATCGTCCACGAACTCATGCGTGAGCTGGTTCAGCAGATCGCGCTTCGCGGTCAGAGTGTGGCCGTCGGGACCAGCTTCGTTGTAGCCGTCCTCGATCTGCTGCATCATGCCGGCGATACGCACCTCGAAGAACTCATCCATGTTGCTGGCCGAGATGGAAAGAAACTTCAGCCGCTCCAGCAGCGGGTTGCCCTCGTCCTCGGCCTCTTCCAGCACGCGCCGATTGAAGGCCAGCCAGGAGGTGTCGCGATTCAAGAAATACTGTGGATTGTCCAGTGAAATACGTGCCATGGCAGACGCGCTCGCAGGAGCAGGAGTTTCAGTATAGAACATCCCCACGTCTTTCGCAGACGGGCAATTCCCGGCAAGTACTGCCCCGATGGGCAAACAAAAGCGCCCGGATATCTGTCCGGGCGCGGGTTTGCTGGCGGAGCTTTTACTTGACCTGCTTGATCGTTTCTTTCACTTTCGCGGCCACGTTGTCGGGTAGCGGTGCGTAGCTCAGAGCAGAGGTCAGTTTTTGACCATCGTTGACCATCCAGTTGAGAAAATCAGCCAGCATCTTGCCCTTGGCCGCGTCCTTCGATTGCTGCGGAATCAGCAGCCAGGTGAAGCTCGAAACCGGGTAGGCATCCTTGCCGGGAGCATTGGTAATGGAGACTCGGAAATCAGCCGGCATGTTGGGAGCCGAAGCGGCTGCCGTCGTCACTCCCTCCAGCGAGGCCTTCAGAAAAACACCGGCGGCGTTGCGCACGCTGCCGTACGGGATATTGTTCTGCTGGGCATAGATCAGTTCGATGTAACCGATGGATCCCGGCAGTTGCCGCACGAATCCCGCGACTCCCTCGTTTCCCTTTCCTCCCATACCCTTCGGCCACTTGACGGAAGTACCGCTGCCCACCTGGGCCTTCCAATCGGGGCTCACCTTGGATAGATAGTCGGTCCAGACAAAAGTGGTGCCGCTGCCGTCGGAGCGGTGGACGACGATGATGTCCTGGTTGGGGAACTTGATGCCTGGGTTCGCGGCGCTGATGGCCGGATCGTTCCAGTTGGAGATTCGCCCCAGGAAAATTTCAGCCAGCATCTCCGGGGTGAACTTAACCTCGCCGGACACTCCCGGAGCGTTGTAGGCAGGCACTACGGCTCCGAGCACGGTCGGGATATTGAGAACCTTCGTCTTCAGCTTGGCCTCCGCGTCATGCAGCTGGCCGTCGGTCATGGGCATGTCGCTGGCCCCGAAATCCACGGTGGCAGCCGTCACTTGCTGGATTCCCCCGCCGCTGCCGATGGACTGGTAGTTGATCTGAACGTCGGGATGGATCTTGTGGTACTCGCTGAACCATTTCGAATAGATGGGATAGGGAAAGGTTGCGCCTGCTCCATTTAGCGTGGTCTGCCCTACGACCGGCAGGGCCAGAAGAACGCACACCAACAGCAGCATGGTTTTGCGCATCAGTAGAAGATTCCTCCTCGTTGAGATATGTCCTCGTTCTATCGGCGTAGTGTTACACAACTGTTACAGGAACGTGAATTTCTGGTGAACGGGTAGCGGCTGGTTGGGTTCAGCGGACTTGGTCATGTGTTCCGAGCGCTCTGTGAACCTGGAAAAAAACTGCCAGCGAGCATTCGCGCTGGCCTGTAATCTAAACTATTCTGATGCAAGCAGGCGCAAGAGGTGCGCTCTGATTCGTCAAAGTTCGGTAAATTCTCGGGAAAGCTTGCTTCCTGCCTCCGGGGGAAAGACCGTTCATGAGTGATTCGCCCGAGCGCTATGCCCCGGGCTGGCCGGGCATCCCGCCGCGTTGGACCTCCAGCGCTAAGACCGGTGCCGGCACCGCACTGAACCAGCACAGCAAGGTCTGGTTCACGCTCAGCCACGGCATCCTGAACGAGGTTTATTTCCCGCGCGTGGATCAGGCCTGCACCCGCGACCTGGGGTTGATGGTCACGAATGGCCGCGACTTCTTCTCCGAGGAAAAACGCCACTGCTCGTTCGAGAATCGTCCCGTCGAACCGGGGATTCCGGCCTATCAGCTCACCAACACCTGCAACCAGGGGCGGTATCGCATTCACAAGGAAGTTCTCACCGATCCTTACCGCAACGTGGTGCTGCAGAAGATCCGCTTCGAGCCGCTCGAAGGGCAACTCTCCGACTACCGCCTCTATGCCCTGCTCTCGCCGCACCTGGCCAACTGCGGTAACGGCAACACCGGCTGGATCGGCCACTACAAGGGCTTCCCCATGTTCTTTGCCGAGCGCGGCAACGTGACCTTGGCGCTCGCCGCTTCCGCGCCCTGGAAAAAAATGTCGGTTGGATTTGTAGGCTTCTCCGACGGCTGGCAGGATGTGTCGCAGCATTTCCAAATGGAGTGGGAATACACACGCGCGGAAAATGGAAACATCGCCTTTACCGGCGAGATTGACCTGGCTGCCTGCCAGGGCGAATTTCTGCTCGCGCTCGGTTTTGGTTCCATCTGGACTGAAGCCGGACAGCAGGCGCGCTCTACTCTGTTCGAAGACTACAGCGAATTGCGCCAGAACTACCTCGCGCAGTGGAGCAACTGGCAGGACAAACTGCTGAAGCTCGACGAACCGCAGCGGCAGTTCGATCTTTATCGTGCCTCGACTGCGGTCTTGCGCACGCATGAGTCGAAGGATTTTCTGGGTGGCATCATCGCCAGCCTCTCGATTCCCTGGGGCTTCAACAAGGGCGATGAAGACCTGGGCGGATACCATCTGGTCTGGCCGCGCGATCTGGTCGAAACTGCCGGCGCGCTGCTCGCCGCGGGAGCAGTTACCGACGCGGTGCGTGTCCTGCGCTATCTCGAAGCCACACAGGAAGCCGATGGCAACTGGGCGCAGAATCTCTGGCTCGACGGGCGCGCCTACTGGAGCGGCGTTCAGATGGATGAAACCGCCTTTCCCATCCTGCTGCTCGATTTGTTGCGCCGCGAGGCCCCGGATGCACTGGGAAAGCTGGACCGCTGGTGGCCCATGGTGCGCAACGCCGCCAGCTTCATCGTGCGCAATGGCCCGGTCACTATGCAGGACCGCTGGGAAGAAGATGCCGGTTATTCCCCGTTCACCTTGGCGGCCGAAATTTCCGCTCTGCTGGCCGCGGCTGACATCGCCGATCTGACCGGACATTCCGAGCAGGCCCAAACCATGCGTGACACCGCCGACGCCTGGAACGCTAACATCGAGCGCTGGACCTACGCCAGCGGAACTGATTTGGCGCAACAGCTGGGCGTTCCGGGTTATTACGTGCGCATCGCACCGCCCGTGACCGACAGCGCGGCCTCTCCCGTCCAGGGTTTCGTTCCCATCAAGAATCAGCCGCCGGGCCAGGACGGCGAACGCGCCTACCACATCATCAGCCCTGACGCTCTGGCGCTGGTGCGCTTCGGCCTGCGTGCGCCAGACGATCCGCGCATGGTCAGCACGCTGCGCGTCATTGATGCCCTGCTCTCGGTCGAGTTGCCTCAGGGTCCGTGCTGGTATCGCTACAACGGCGATGGCTACGGCGAACACAAGGACGGTTCTGCCTTCGATGGCACCGGTATCGGCCGCCCCTGGCCGCTGCTGGCCGGAGAGCGCGCCCACTACGCTCTGGCCTGCGGCCACCGCGACGAGGCCGAGGCGTTGCTGACCGTGCTCGACAATTCCACCGCCGGACAAAGCCGCCTGCTGCCCGAGCAGGTCTGGGACGCGGCCGACATACCGGCGCTCGAACTGTTCCGCGGTCGACCGTCCGGTTCAGCTTGCCCCCTGGTCTGGGCCCATTCGGAATACGTCAAGCTGCGCCGCTCCCTCCACGATGGTCGCATCTTTGATCAGCCACCGCAGACGGTTCAGCGTTACCTCGTCGAAAAACATGGCCGGCAACACTACGGCTGGAGGTTTAACAACAAGGCGCGCACGGTTCCCCACAAGCAGACCCTGCGTCTCAACTTGCTCTCACCGGCGCTCGTACGCTGGAGCATCGATGGTTGGAAAACGGCGCAGGATAGCGAGACCCACGACACCGGCCTTGGCCTCCACTCCTTGAACCTGCCGACGGCTTCCCTGCCGGCCGGAGGACAGGTCGTCTTCACCTTTTTCTGGCCGTCGGAAAAGCGCTGGGAGGGAACCGACTACACCGTTACGGTGGAAGCGAGCTGAGCTACCTACGAATGTCCGGGAATTGTCTCTAAGCTTCCGTGCGGACAGCGGGAAGCGAACTTGCCTCCTGCCAGGGCGGCAGGAGCTTGACCAAAACCCACAGAATGCCGAACGGAAGAATCATGAGCGCGATCGCGGTCAGCAGCCCTTCCCGCGTCGCGAAACTCATCTTATACGTGGTGTATCCGAGGAAGCTCTTGGAGAACAGTTGCCCGCCAATGACCACGTTCCAGCGCATGGCGAAGATACCAATCAAGGTCAGGCCTCCAGCCAGGGCATAAATCCGTTTGCGGGCAACGTCATTCAACTTCACAACTTGAGTCAGCCCCAGCAGGACGATGGGAGTCACGGTGCCGAGAAGAATCTGCACAATGACCTGCGACTTCCATAACCGCGTGTGCACCATGAAATCCAGGCTGCGGAACGACTCATCGGCCTCGTAGATACGCTGCAGCAGGTCAAGCATCTCCAGGCTGAAGTCAATCACGAAGGTATAGAGCAGGTATTGCGCGATCTTATCCAGGCAGCGTATGTCGATTTCGCGCCCCCGCAGCCGGGTGGAGAGCATGTAGAGCAGCATGACCGCCGCGATGCCCGAAACCATGGCCGAGAAGATGAAGACAATCGGCATCAGGGGCGACGACCACCAGGGGTTCGCCTTCACCGATCCGAAGATGAATCCGACATATCCGTGCAGCAGAAACGCGGAGGGAATTCCGACCAGGGTTATGAAATATCCAAGTCGCTCGTCGATGTGCAGCGAGCGTTCGCTGAGGTTGCTGGAGCCCAGCGTGAGCGCGCGGTACACCAGGCGCGCTGCTCCCTTCGAAGTCTGGGATTTCAGCACGATGTCTTGCCGGTAGTCCAGCCAGATTTCCAGCAGCAGCACCGCCATCAGGTACCAGAGATAGACGAAGCCGAACATGGCCATGGCGGAAGAGCGGTGCGGCGTCAAGTACATTTCGAGCGATCGCTCAGGATGGCCGAGGTGCAATTGCAAGGGCAGGGGCGCGACCAGGAGAAATGCAAGCGCCGTCAACAGGGCCAAGCGGTACGTCGGCTTCACCGCTTCCACCCGGAAGACGCGCTCCAGGGACGCCAGAATAAACGCTCCGGCCACCAGTCCCGTGATGAAGGGATAGAGAACGATGAGCACGCTCCACTGCAGCTCCACCTCGTTCGGATACATAAAGCCTTCGACGGGAATTGCCACGAGCCTCCTTGCCTTCCCTCGGCGGCTAAAGCCGCACTTTTTTCACCGCACTCGCGGCGCGGCTTGAAGCCGCGCCCTTTCAAAACCGACCGCGATCAGACCTTATCTCACCGAACCGTCCATGCCGTTGTAGAAAACCTTGGCGCCGGTGGCCATATGCGGCTTTAGAATTTGCACGCTGTGAGTTCGCAGGAACTCATGAATCGGATCTTTGGGATTTTTCAGGTCGGCGAGTTGCCGCGCGCCGGTGGGACACACCTCGCAGCACGCCGTCGTCAGGCCCTTGGTGATGCGGTGGTAGCACAGCGAACACTTCTCCGCGGTATTGGTCTTGGGGTTGATGAATCGGCAGCCGTAAGGACACGCCTGCACGCAATAGCGGCAGCCCAGACAATAGGTCTTGTCCACCAGAACGACGCCATCGGGTGTGATGAAAGTCGCGCCCACGGGACAAACCTGGGTGCAGGGGGAATCGGCGCACTGATTGCACAGCTTGGGCACGAAGAAATTCTTGCCGCTGGAGTTCTCGTTGGGCGGGAATCCTTGCTTGCCGCCGTTCGGCGACTCCACCTCCGGCCGTTCAATCTTCCAATCGGCGACGTGGTAGCGCTCGATCCAGGTGCGGAAATATCCCTCGGGAACGTCGTTTTCTTCCGCGCAGGCCCGCACACAGCTGCCACATCCGATGCACTTGGGGATGTCAATCAACATGCTCCACCAATGCTCGGTGAGCTTGTAATTGGGCGAAGCCTCAGGCGTACCCGCGAGAACGTATTTCCACGCCACCGCAGCCGCGGGCAACAAAACCAGTAAACGACGGCGGGTGATGTCCATTATTTCTTGCCCTCCGTCTGGGACTTGGTTGTGGTCTTGGCTTCGGTCTTTTCTTCCTCAATCTTCGGACGGTGCGGTTGGTGGCAGGTGTCGCAGGCCATTCCACCGGCGTGATCTGCAGTCACAACTTGCGGAAACCACTTCGGCTTGGCGCTGTTGGCTTCATGACAGCGGGCGCAGACCACGGCCGTATCCAGCTTGGCCGGGGTGACGGATGTGGGGTCGTCGGCATGCTTGGCCAGGGGGCCATGGCAGGCCTCGCAGGGAACAGCCACATGCCTACCCTGCTTCTTCTGATCGACGACGTCGGTGTGGCAGGCTTCGCAAACTTCGTGGCCGGCAAAAGCGGCGGGCCGGGCCGCGGCTTCCGCGATGGCAGCGCCGCGGTAATGACCGTACTCGCCAAAGCTGCGCGGAACGACTGCAACCCGCAAAACCAGGAACACGGCCAGCAATACCACAATGACCACGGCAAGCCGGACGAGATGTTCTATGTCCTTGAACAATTTCGTGCCCTGCACCGGAGCACTGATGTGATCCAGAGCGCAATTTTGGTGCTGTACTTCGATACCGAGGATTTGGTTCCGGAACGATGATCGAAGTCACAGGTACCCGTGATCATGCTCACGTCGGTGAGAAGATCAATGCGAAACATGAGGCCACCGTCAGGCTCTAAGAAGCAAGGCATCCGGAACGGGGCAACCGCGAAGAAGATGAAGATAATGCAGCCGCCTACGTTAGCGCGAACAGCAAAGCGGCCGGCAAGAGTGCCTGCCCCAGGCAAAGCTTGGCGTCCCCGCGGCGGGACAAACTGTCCCGCGCCCCCGGGCAGGGGACAGTTTGGCCCAGTTCAGCCGGTAGTAACCATCGAACAATCCTAATCAAATCTGTGGCTTACAAGTCCGGGCGTTGGCACCTCTCGTGCAACGTACCAGTGCAACCTCCCTCCTAGAAGAAAGATTCCACGAGGAGGAACACATTCGATGCGCAAACAAAAGGGCTTCTCGCTGATTGAGCTGCTGATCGTGGTGGCTATCATCCTGATCATCGCCGCCATCGCCATTCCGAACCTGCTGCGTGCCCGCATGGCAGCCAACGAGGCGTCGGCAGTCGCCTCCGTCCGCACGATCAACACCGCCATGGTTACATACGACTCCAGCTACCCCGATGTGGGCTTCGCCGCCACGCTGGCGACTCTTGGCGGCGCGGACCCTTGCACGCCCAGCTCGACCACGGCCTGCCTGATTGACAGCGTTCTTGCTGCGGGCGTCAAGAGCGGCTACAACTTCGCAGCTACCGGCGCGGGTGGTCCTCCAGCCGTGCAGTACTACGTGACAGCTTCGCCGGTTACGCTGAACCAGACGGGCACCATGAGCTTCTGCTCGTTCGAAGATGCGGTGGTGCGTGTGGATCCCACGGGTGCGACGGAGGGCAGCGAATCCGCGTGCCAGGCTTTGTCGCCGCTCTACAACTAACACCGGCTCGAGCCTCAGTTTGCGAATCACGAAACCGGACCGCGGTCTCGACCGCGGTCCGTCGTTTTAGGGCAGTACTTCACTCCTGCTTCTACTTCACCACAGGCGACTCAGCATCGGCGGCCTTGCTCTCGTCGGCGTGGATTTTACCGTCGTCCTCGGCGTAGAAAGAACGGTGCTGAGCGTCCTGAAACTTGGGGGTCATGGTCAGGAGGTAGCTGTCGTCCTTCCCTTTGAAACTCACCGTGTAGTCGCCACGGTCGGGATTCACCATCCGCTTGGTGAAGGATCCGGAATGCACTAACTCCGCGAGCGTCTTGGCGAAGTGGTCGTATTGCTTGTTGAACTGACGCTGGGCGCGGATTACGACGCGCATGTAGGCCAGTGCGGCGGCTTCGGAATCCGACCGCGCAGGATCACCGGGAAATTTGGGCTGGTAGGTGGGGACTGGCGGTTGAGACGGCGCGTTTTCGGCTGGCGGCGCGGTTTGAGCCGGTGGCGTGGGTGCGGTCTGTTGAGCCAGCAGCGGCGTGGCAAGGATGAAAATCAGAGAGATGATGAGAATGAGTAATTTCATTCTTGTCTCCGAAAAGAGTGCGATCGCATTTCGTGCAGGGCCGAAACCCCGCTCGGCCTCTGCGTTTCGAGGCCGATTTCCATGTTACTCCCGTAATTTCCCTTCGGTCACCTTCTCTTTGCATCCGAACGAATTATCACTATGCTGATAAGAGAATCCAGACCCTATAGGGAAAATTATGAAAGCAGCAGTCGCCAGAAAACCCGTAATACGAATTGCCGTGGTGGAAAGTGATCCTTTGCGTTTTGTAGGGTTCCGTGCCCTGTTTGACTCCGAGCCCGAGTTCGAACTGGTCTCCGCCGCGTTGCCCGAGATCAACACGCTGCAAAACATTGACCTCATCCTGCTGGGCAACCGCTCCGGGCAGAACCTGTTTGACGTGATGGCCAGTCTGAAAGCCACGCGGCCCGATTTGCGCATCATCGTCACCGGCTCCGGTATTGACGAAGAAACCATCTTAAAGGCGATTGCTTCCGGGGCCAAGGGATATGTCGATGAGGCCGCCACACCAGCGGAATTCGCGCAGGCGATTCGCGTGGTGAACCAAGGATCGGTATGGGCGCCGCGGCGCGTGCTGTCCCTGTTCATCGAGAGAGTGTCATCGTCGCCCGGACGGATTTTCCCGGCGGGCCGCGTCACCTTCACCGACCGCGAGAAGGAAGTCCTGGAAATGCTGGTGGCGGGACGGTCGAACAAGGAAATTGGCGGCCAGTTAGGGATCGAAGAGCGTACGGTCAAAGCGCACGTCGCCAAGTTGATGCGCAAAGTGGGCGTGCAGAACCGGATTGCCTTGTCGGTTCACGCCATCACACATTCGCTGGTGGCGACCAAGTAACGGCACCGATCCTCCGCCTCCTCTTCCCGGGAGTGCCACAGAATCGCGATGAGCGCTCCTGCACGAATCATTCTCGGCCTGGCCGCACTTACCGCGGCATTTGCGATTGCAGGTTGGCCCCGTCTTAAAGAAGCTTCCATCCTCGCGCCACCCACGCCAGTCAAGAAGTGGGAATTCATCACCATTAATTCCATCGTGCAGGACTGCGTAAAACCAGGCAGCCCTTTGTGGGGTGTCGTCGGTCCGAAATGCGATCCCAGAATCCCGGACCACTTGCCGGAGCACTCACCCGCCATTGATGCCGACGGCACGATCTACGTCGGCGGTGCCAAGGGCCTTTACGCGTTGAATCCAGACGGAACCCAGAAGTGGTTCCATGACAACGCGGACCAGGGATTCAATTTTCAAGTTCCCTATCAGCCGGTTTTATACGCGTTTATCGCCGACGATGGCCACATCTGGTTCGACTTCAAGAGCAAGTATGAAACCCACACAGCCGGTGTTACCCGCGTGGACACCAATGGCGAGGGTAAGGCGTCTACCTCGAACGTGAGCACTGTAGTGCAAACGGGACTGCTCAAAGACGGGTCAATCTTCATTATTTGGGATCAGAGCGGGCCGGCCTTCCTTTTGCCGGAGGGATACCCTCCGGAGATTGTCGGCAAGGCAATAAACCCGACCATCCGGCAGGAGTGGTGGGATGCGGAGTTCAGCGTGCCAAGAGATTGCCATCCGCCCGCGTTTGGAACCGACGGGCTAAGGTACGTGGGATGCAAAAATTCATTCATGGTGATGAAGCCCACCGGCGATGCCGCGATATGGTCGTATCCCACGCCTGGACACTGGGCGTCGCAGCCAGCGGTTGCTCAGGATGGAACCATTTTCTTTGGTTCCGAGGATGGCCATCTGTATGCCCTGAACCCGGACGGGAACTTGAATTGGAAATTCTCGACCGGCGATAAAGTGCACTCGACTCCGGCGATTGCAAAGAACGGAACGATTTTCTTTGGCAGCGACGATCATTACCTTTACGCCGTAGGGCTAGTGTCCTGTAACTGAAGTTCGCTGACAAAACCGGGCCACGCTGGCCAGGATTTGGTCGGCAGTCTTGCTCCAAACGAAAGGCTTGGCCGTTTCGTTGTAGACGTCCAGATAATGTCGGATGGCTTGTTCCAGTTCGCGCGTGCTGCGGTGAATGCCGCGCCGGATCTGCCTTTCCGTCAGCAGCGCAAAAA
>Ga0181533_1000920_pt1 | contig 38968 bp, 34 predicted proteins | sample PEATcosm2014_Bin_45_FD_119772 | JGI IMG/M metagenome (GOLD analysis project Ga0181533, IMG submission 119772) | Peatland microbial communities from MTU Mesocosm Facility, Houghton, MI, USA - PEATcosm2014_Bin11_60_metaG | ecosystem: Environmental > Terrestrial > Soil > Wetlands > Peat | place...
ATTCTCTTCAAGTACTCCTGCTTCGAGGCCTGACTCATCCTGTTACCCTTCTCCATATCGGGTAACATTCTAAAACTGCGCGACGATCCTCCTCGGGTAACATTTTAGATTGCGCGATACGTTTGCTGTGCTATACGCTCCGACTCTGGTAATCTAGCGCCGCAAATCTTGAGTCCCCGGAGGCAGGTCCCCATGAAAAGACGAGAGTTCCTTTCGACAACGTTGGCGATAGCGGCGGCGGGATTGGCGCCGCGTTCGGCGCGCGCGTCCAACGGATTGGTGGAAATCTTACTCGACGAGCCCATCGGCACGATTGCGCCGGAACTGCATGGCCATTTTACTGAACACATCGGCGAAGTGGTTTACAACGGCATTTGGGTAGGCGAGAACTCCAAGATTCCCAATGTGGGCGGCATTCGCAAAGCGTTGGTGGACCACATGCGCCAGTTGCATGCGCCGGTGATTCGCTGGCCGGGGGGCTGCTTTGCCGACAGCTACAACTGGCGCGACGGCGTGGGCCCGCGCGCGCAGCGCCCGGTGCGCACCAACTTCTGGGATAACACCACGCAACTTTGCAACGCGCCCGCCGGGCCGCAGAAATACGACCCCAACACTTTTGGCACGGCGGAATTCATGCGCTTCTGCCAACTCTGCGGCGCCCAACCTTATGTGGCCGCCAACGTCCGCAGCCTGACCCCGCACGATTTCGACGAGTGGGTGGAGTACTGCAACGCGCCCGCGGGCAGCACCACGCTGGCCCAAACGCGCGCCGGCGACGGCAGCCGTGAACCCTACAACGTGCTTTATTGGGGCATCGGCAATGAGTCCTGGGGCTGCGGCGGCGACTTCCGCCCGGAAGAATACGCCGTGGAATTTCGCCGCTTCACCTCCTGGGTTCCCGACTACGGGCTGAAGCTGCGCTTTATCGGGTCGGGACCCGGAGCGGGCGGGCGCGATCCACAAGTGTCGTGGACGCGTGGCTTCATGGAGAATCTGGTGGCCAAGAGCCCGCGCCTGCTTGACCGCCTCTTCGGCTTCTCCATGCACTACTACTGCGGGACCACCGGCAAAGGTGACTCCCTGGAATACTCCGCCGACGATTGGTACCAGATGTTGTGGCAGGCCGACGTGATGGACTCGCTGGTGACCCAACACTGGCTGGCCATGGGCGATTATGACAAGGAGCGCAAGGTGAAGCTGTTGGTGGACGAATGGGGTGCTTGGCACAGGACCACCGCGCTCGGCCCGGCGTACCTGTTCAGCTATGTTCCATCTCTGCGCGACGCGCTGGTGACCGCCATTACCCTCGACGTCTTCAATCGTCACGCCGAAAAACTGGCGATGTGCAACGACGCCCAACTGGTGAATAACATCAACACTCTCTTCCTGGCCGTGGAAGACCGCTTTGTGGCGACCACGATTTTCCATGTCTTCGACATGTACAAGGCGCACCAGGGTGGACGCTCGCTGCGGCTGGTTTGCGATGCCCCCGAGGTTTCTTACGGAGCAGGGAAGGCGCTATGGGGGCTTGCCGGATCGGCCTCGCTGCACGGGAAAACGCTGGTGGTCACCGTCGTGAATCCCCATGCCAGCGAACCAAGCGTGGCGGAGGTGTCGCTGCGCGGGGGCGAGGCAAAGTCCGCGCAGGTCACGGTGCTCACCGCGCCCGACATTCACGCCCACAATGACTTCGATCAACCTAACTTGGTTGTGCCGAGGAGCGAGCGGGCTAGCGCTTCGGGGTCGCGCTTCTCCTGGACCTTCCAGCCGGCGTCGGTGACCAAGCTGGAGATTGAATTGGTCTGATGGCGATAGGAGCGCGGACCCCCGTTCCTGGGGTCTGCGGTTCTTACTTAGGAAAATGGGAATATTTCCCCAGCCTCGCGGCTGGTTCGTCCATAGCGGGACTCGCGTCCAAGCGGAATTCTCTTCCTCTTACCTCAACGTGTTTGCGTTGCGGCCCCTTTGCTCCGCGGACGTTACTCGCTTCTTCGCTTCTGCGGGCCGCTCCGACTCCCGCACGGGGCCGCTTGCACGATTATGTTTTCCCCTGGTGCTTCACCCGCAGGCTTCATCACACCTGAAAGACTGGCCACTTTCCCTTAAACCCATAGAAGCCATCGAAGGGAAGATTCTTAAATTGCTTGACAAGCGCCACATGTCAAGCACAATAATTTGGGATTGATCGGAACAAGAGACTCTCTACAGGAAGCGTAATACACAATCGTCAAGGCAAAATCGATCTCAAAGACTTTGTTCCCCGAGAATTACGGCATCAGACGCACACTGCGGGACCGCTTTCCCAATAAACCACTGCTAGGTTGACGCGGGCGAAGATCAGAGACCAAGCTTCTTACCCGCCCTGGAGTCGTTAGAGGTGTCAAGGAGGAGAGCATTGCATTGCGAATATCGTATTGAGAGTCGTGGGAAGGGCCTTTGCGGTGGGTACCGTAGGAAGCTCTACTTCCCGGTCATCATTTTCGTCTGGGTCCTTTGTGTCGCCCCAAAGGCTTCGGGATCCACGCTGCTCGGTGCTAACCCCACCAGCCTCAGCTTCGGTAACGTTCCTGCAAGTTGCAGGAATACTCTGACGGTGACCCTTTCGAATCCGGGAACCGACAATGTAGAGGTCTCGCAGGTTGTGGTGACGGGAGGACGCTTCACCGCCAGCGGCATTTCATTACCTCTTGTCTTGGCACCGGGCCAGAGTTCAGCCTTGAGCGTCATCTTTGCTCCCACGACCACCGGCAGCTTCACGGGCGGTCTTTCCATCGTGAGCAATGCCACCAATTCTCCCACCGTTGTCTCGCTCTCGGGGACCGGCGTCGCTGTGCAGCTCGGGGTTAGTGCGGCGAGCCTCAACTTCGGGAGCGTCACGATGGGCAGCAGCAGCACCCAGACTGTCACTCTGTCCAATTATGCCACTACGAGCATATCCATCTCACAAGTCTCCGTGAACGGAGCGGCCTTCAGCATTAGCGGGCTTCCGCTGCCGCTCACCTTAACGACCGGCCAGAACGCCACCTTCAATGCCATCTTCGCCCCCACGGCCAGCGGCAGCCTCACCGGCAGTATTTGGATCATCAGCAATGCCATCAATTCGCCCACTAGAGTTTTCCTGTGGGGCAATGGAGCCATGCCCGCCGTTAACTTGTCTTCTGCCGGGTTGAGCTTCGCAAGCCAAACCGTAGGGACCACCAGCAGCCCTCAAGCCGTCACGCTGACGAATACGGGCAATGCGCCGCTGACCACTTCCAGCCTCGGGGTTTCCGGCCCCAACGCCAGCGACTTTGTTCAGACCAATAATTGTGGGGGTTCGGTGGCGGCAGGAGCCAACTGCACGATCAGCGTCACCTTCACGCCATCAGCCAGAGGGGTTCGCACGGCCGCACTCAGCGTCGCGGATAATGCCAGCGGCAGCCCCCAAATGGTGAGCCTTTCCGGGACCGGCACAAGCAGCGCGGCTGTAGTCAGTCTCTCATCCACCAGCCTGGCCTTCGGCAACCAACCTGTCCAGATGACCAGTTCGGCACAAACCGTCACCCTGACCAACACCGGCAACGCCGCCTTGAGTATCACCACGCTCGCCGTCACGGGCACGAATGCCAGCGACTTTGCTGAGACGAACATTTGCGGCAGTTCGGTCGCAGCCGGCGCCAACTGCACGATTGCCGTGATGTTCACGCCTTGCGCCACCGGGGCGCGCGCGGCGGTACTCAGCATCTCGGACAATGCCAATGGCAGCCCGCACACCGTGAGCCTGTCTGGCACGGGAAGCCACGATGTGATTCTGTCTTGGACCGCCAGCGCGACTCCTGGGGTTATGGGCTATGACGTCTACCGGGGGACGAACTCAGGCGGGGAGAGTTCGACACCGCTCAATTCCACGCCGATCAACGGTACCACCTATACGGACGGGAATGTGACCGCCGGAGTGACGTACTACTACGTGGTTACGGCTGTAGCTTCGGATGATGTTACCCAGAGCGCGAACTCGAACGAAGTTGCCGCTACCGTGCCCTCACCCTAGCGTTGTGCGTCTAGCGCTTTCTTTGCCAGGCTTGATCTTCTTCATGATGCTGAAAGCGGTTGCGGTCAGACGAACGGACGGGGATGGCGGGGGCGCTCTCGAAGGGATTCCGAGATGGCGCGGCTGAGGTCGGAGACGCTACGAACCGACGCGCTTGCGGGTGATTTCCGCAAACTACCGCTCCACCGGGTTCAGCCACGAGGCGCCGGTCGGGGTGAAGTGCAAGTGGTAGCGCAGCGCGGCGGCGCCGCCCTGGGTTTTGTAAAGGCGCCCTTTAGGGCGGCAGCGTTTGGCCGCAACCAAAACACACCGTGACGCAGCTCCCGACCTTTTGGTATCCCACATACAGCCCCAAGGGGGCGTCCTAGCAAAGCCCAGGCCAGCGGCCTGGGTTAGGAAGGTAACCCCATTTCCCGTTCTCCAGCCCTGAAGGGGCGTGGTCAAGGCCACCGGCCCAACCTCGGCGACCGTCCGCGTGCATCCCCGAACGCTATTTCGCCCCTTCGAGGCTTGCGGCAAGACGCGTAGGGGTTGTCGGACCCAGGCCATTGGCCTGGGCTGAGGTAGTTCACCCCTTTGGGGCTCGATTGGGCATCAGCAGCATCAGCACCCCCGGTGTGCAGCAAAAGATGTGGGACACGTTTAGCTCCCCCAAGGGGGCGAGGGAAGAAGAATTTTCGCGATTGTGCTTTGCTCGAGAGCATCACTCCTCCAGGGGGGCGAGGGAAGAAAAATTCTTGGTTTTGGTGCTGTATTCATGACTGCAGGCGGCAGGGCCGCTGGATACCACCCGTCCGATGGAGCGCATTGTGGACTGGCGGTTCGCGAACCGCCCCTACGATTCGCTCAGAAATTGGCGGTCCCGCGCAACCCCTTCCTGTTGGTAGGTAATTGGAAAGAAAACATAGATATAATGTTCCTATCTTCAGCAAATTTGTACGTATCCCCTTCGACGCTGGACATCAACGTGCTAGGCTATAGAATGGAGAGATGTGTCGGGGTGGAATCGCGCGCCTCGGCTAGGTGTCAGGTGCTAGGTGTCTGGTGTCAGGATGGATGACTGACGGTGGACGATTTGCGATTGCTGATGGCTGAACGCTGACGGCTGACCACTCGCCACTAACCACTGACCACCAGGCACGATCCACTAACCACTGCCCCTTGGAGGTTTGCCTGTCTTTAACCCCCAAACGGAGAACGACAGAGAAGAGTTCGGCCCGGAGTCAGCGGAACGGCCGCAAATCGCGGGGGGCGGTAACGCCCGCGGGCAATGCGCGAGCCGCCCAGGCCAATTTGCGTCACGGATTCTATTCCGAGGCGCCGCCAGAGGTCTTGATCGCTCTGGGGGAAGAGCCGGCGGAGTACATATAACCGTTCCCCCTCCTCCGGTCCTTGGGGAAAACGGCGTCGAAGGCGCCGGGGCCGGCCAACGAACACGGTGGTACCGAGCCCATCCCTTCGGCCGCCGAGGGCCAGGAGAGGGAATCGGCACTGCAGGAGCTGGGGGCCGCGCTGGATGAGGTCATGATCCCCCATGGTAAGGCCTGCAAGCGGCTCATGGAGGAAAGCGAAAAGCTCCGGTCACCCGAGAATATCGCCGCGCTGATGGCTCCCCGGGACGAACATGCCCTGCTGATGCAAAGAATGGAAGACTCCAGCCTGCGCCAGTTGTGGCGGCTCACCAATATGCTGGTCAAGGTTTGGAATGGGGCTCTGACCTAAGAAATGTCAAAAATGAAGAGTTCTCTGGATGAATTATTGAAAAAAAAGGGGCAAAAAAAGTGCTCTGCATGAGTTCATGATAATAAACGGGTTATCTTATTTTCAGGATGAGTTGCTGAAAGGAAAGGAGATAGGGGTTGGACGCGAGGCAAAGCAAATTCTGAATTCTGAATTAATGGCGGCTGCGGACGCAAAATCGGTTCATCGGTCCATCTGGTCATCTGGCCATCGGGTCATATCTCACATTCAATTATTCAGGAGTTCCGTCGCCTAATCCGCTCATGTGTTCACCGGTTCATTGATCCATCGGTGGATTGCTTTTAGATGGACCGATGACCCGATCACCTGATGGCCTGATGATCCGATGGTCCGATGGCCCGATCCATCCGCAATTCTCCCCAATCTTGACATCGCGCACCGCCGCCGATAGAATAAGTTGAGGAGTGATTAGCCTCGAACTTTCTGATATCTTATCAGTTAGGGCCGAAATGAAGTGGCAAATTGACTTATCGAATCGTGACCGGGAAATTCTGGTGGCTTTAGTTCGGCAGTTCATCGCCAGTGGTTTCCCTGTAGGGTCCAAGGCATTAGCTGCGCAGATGCCGACGCCGGTCAGTTCGGCGACGATTCGCTCGGTCCTCGGGGTACTGGAAGATGGCGGTTTCCTGACCCAGCCGCATGTATCGGCGGGGCGTATTCCGACGGAAAAGGCCTACCGCTTTTACGTTGATCGCGTGGTGACGGGCGCGCGCTTGGCCCCGGACACGGAGCGGTACATTGACCAGACCTTGCGTTCCGACGGTGACCGGCTGGAGCGGCTGATGGTGAAAGCTTCCCGCACCCTTTCCGAGGTTTCTCGCAACGTGGGCCTGGTGCTGGCGCCGGCGCTGGAAGAAAAGCTGCTGGAACATATCAAATTTATCAACCTTCCTGACCGCCGTGTGCTGGTGGTGATTGTTTCCAAGCCCGATCTTGTGGAAAACCGCGTGGTTCGACTGGAGGACGAATTCACGCAGGAGGAACTCGACCAAGCCGCCAACTTCCTCAACGCGGAGTTCCACGGCTGGTCATTCGGCACCATTCGCCTGGAGGTTTTCCATCGCCTGGAAGCGGACAAGATTCTTTACGACCGCCTGCTCAAGAACGTCGCCACGCTCTTCATGTGGGGGGCGCTGTCGGAAGACGAGACGGGCGGGCTGATTGTGGACGGCACGGCCAAGGTCCTGGAACGCCCGGAATTCGCCGATGTGCAGAAGGTCAAACAGTTGGTGAAAACTCTGGAGGAGAAAGCCAAGCTGGCGCGGATCCTGGAAGCCTGCCTGCAAACCCCGGAAGCGGGCGTGCGCATCCTGATCGGGCGGGAGAATGCCGAGACGCAGATGCACCATTGCACGCTGGTGGTGGCGCCGCTGCATTACCGCAACCGCGCGGTGGGCGCCCTGGGGGTGGTGGGGCCCATGCGCATGGAGTACGATCGCGCCATGAGCACCGTCGAGTATGTGGCCCATATATGTAGCCTTCTGCTCAGCTCCAATTGAGCCGATTTTCCCCCCGCCAGGATGGGACGGCGCCCGCCGGGGGCGTCCCGGATAGCGAATGACAGGGAACCTATGGATAACGAAAGAGACGAGATGATGACGACCCAACCCGGTGAGGCTGAGGAGAACGAACCCGCGCCGGCGAACGAGGGGGCTGCGGCCGCAGCGCCCACCGCGCCCGCACCCGGGTTGGCGGAAGCTTACGAAAAAGCGCTGGCCGAAAGGAAAGATCTGTACGACCGTCTGCTGCGCAAGCAGGCGGAGTTGGAGAATTTCCGCAAACGCACGCAAAAGGAGAAAGAGGAACTGCGCCAGTATGCGGCGGAAGATCTGATTCGCTCCCTGCTGCCCAGCCTCGATGGTTTCGAGCGCGCCCTTCAGCACCGCGACGAAAGCGTGCCGGCAGCTTTCTACCAGGGTCTGGAACTCATTTATCGTGAACTTCGCGAGGTGCTGGGCCGCGCCGGGCTGGCGCCCATCGAGACCACCGGCCAATTGTTTGACCCCTACCTGCATCAGGCGGTTGAAACCGTGAACGCCCCGGGCCGTCGCGAGCATGAGATTGTGGCCGAGTTGCAGCGCGGCTACAAACTGAAGAACAAGCTCCTGCGCCCGGCGATTGTCAAGGTGGCGGTGGGAGGCAAGCCCGGGCAAGACACTGCGGAGGAATCGTAGAGCTAAGGATGCTGCGTAGGATCAATTGTAGCGGTGCTCTCCCAACACCTGCCGGCGCTACACGTGAAGGGGCAAAACTCGGGGCGCTCCGTTTCCATCGGCTGAGGGCGCGCGGCCGGGCACGGCTGCGCTTAAGTCTCCGCACAACTGAGGTTGAGGATTGAAGCAAAAGCGTGACTATTACGAGGTTTTGGGCGTAACGCGGGAAGCCTCCGACCAGGAGGTCAAGAGCGCTTATCGCCGCCTCGCCATGCAGCACCACCCCGACCGCAATCCCGACAACCAGGGGGAAGCGGAAGAGAGGTTTAAAGAGATCACGGAAGCCTACAGCGTGGTGGCCGACCCTCAGAAGCGCGCAGCCTACGACCGCTTCGGACACGCGGCCGTGGGGGGCGCGGGGGGTGGCGCGCCGGATTTCAACTCCACAATCTTTTCCGATTTCGAAGATATTTTCGGCGACTTGTTTGGCTTCGGTGACGTATTTGGGCGGACCGGCCGCGGGCGCAGCCGTAGCGCGGGCGGAATTGATCTGCGCTACGACCTGGAAATCAGCCTGGAGGAAGCGGCCACAGGCCTGGAAACCAAAATCAAGATACCGCGGTGGGAAGCCTGCCATACCTGCAATGGAACGGGCGCCAAGCTGGGAAGCAAACCCGTGAGCTGCCCCACCTGCGGCGGGCGCGGGCAACTCCGGCACCAGCAGGGATTCTTTACCGTCACCCGCACTTGCCCGCAATGCCAAGGGCTGGGCCAGGTGATTCGCGAGATGTGCAGCCATTGCAGAGGCGAAGGCCGGGTGAACACGGAGCGGGTATTGGATTTGCGGATTCCGCCCGGCGTCGACGATGGCACCCGCCTGCGGGTAGCGGGCGAAGGGGGCGTGGCCACTCGCGGCAGCGCTCCCGGAGATCTCTACGTCATTCTCAAAATCCGCGAGCACACTTTCTTCGAGCGGCGTGGCAACGACCTCTACTACACCATCCCGATTTCCATTTCCCAGGCGGCGCTGGGCGCGGAGGTTATTGTGCCCACGCTCCGCGGCGAGGAGCGCCTGCGCATCCCGGAGAGCACGCAGAGCGGTTCGGTCTTTCGCCTGCGCGGTTTAGGTATGCCGACCCTGGAAGGCCGCAGCCACGGCGACCTCTATATCTCGGTCTTCGTTGTTACCCCTACTCGCCTCTCGCGCGATCAACGGCGCTGGCTGGAAATTCTCGCTCCCTTCGTGCGCGTTGATAATCACCCCCTGGAACGCCGCGCCGCGGAGAAAGTCAAAGATATCTTTGGCTGAGCGTGCAGCGGATGATGAAATCGGGTGATCCGCTGATCGGGTGATCGGATGAACAAAGAGTTACGCTGGCGAGATTTGTTTTCTTGCTCACCCGATCATCGGATCACCCGATTGCCCGATTCTATGGGCCGGCGGAGCCAGCGGAAGCCAATCGTGATCATGCTGCTGTTGAACCCCATGTTGGGAGGAACGAGGTCGGCGTTTGACATGTGAATGGTTCGCCACTCGAACACCAAGGCGCGCTGCGGCCGGATAAAGTACTGCAAGCCGAATCCCCCTTGCGGCGAAAACTGGGTGAATCCATTTACTTCCGGGACGTACTTGCTCAAAGGAGTGCGCTGCACGCCGACGCCGGAATCGAAGAAGGGCACCCAGCGGCCATGCTCCCTGCCATCGAGCCGGAAGATCAGCGCATCACCGGCCAAGTAGGCGGCGCTGGGATGAACGGCGCTGCCGAGAATCCCCTCATCGATAATCTCGAAGCGCCGCACCGGGGAGCGCCGGAAATCTCGCACAATGAAGCCAAGCTGCGGCTGGGCGATGAGCATTTGGATGTGCGAAACCTCGTGCCAATCGAGGCCGTACTCCATGGAGTACCCCACCTGCGCGCCGAAATCCCAGTGGCCGCGATGGGCCGAATATGCCGGCGCTTCAGTTGTGGAGGGCATTACCGCCTGCGCTTCAGGGGGAGGAGTTTGCGCCCGCAGCGGAGTGCGGGCCAGGGTGCATCCGGCAACGAGTGCGCATGCCGCCAACTTCGCCAACGGATTGTGCGAGCCCCCCCACATCCCCTTGCCGATTCGAATCCAAGCTGTAAGTATAAAACTGAATGCCGAGTCTGTTTGTACACAAACGATTGCGGAAAAGCAAGAGTCGGGAAAGTATTTGCGCGCGGGATGAACCGCTGGCCACGGGTGAGCACACGGCCAAGTTGACACGCGGTTGGGCCCGCACGGGGACGTTCAATCCTGGCCCGCTATGACGAATTTGTGGTATAAAAATAGGTCGAAGCATCAGCGGGGCCAGGAGCACATCAAATTGGCGGCGCCTTTCGAAGGAAAAGACACGAGCACTGCGCACAGATGGTTTTTCGAGGCTCGCTATTGGCTGCGCGACCTTATTCTGTCGGTGCTTTTAGCCTTTATCGTCATTGTCTTTCTTTACCAGCCCGTGCAGGTGGAGGGCACCAGCATGATGCCCCGCCTCGAAAACCACGAGCGGATTTTCATCAATAAGTTTCTCTACCGCTTTCGGCCCATCGAGCGGGGTGATGTGGTGGTTTTCCGCTATCCGCTGGATACATCCAAGTCCTACATCAAACGAGTGATCGGATTGCCCGGGGATGAAGTGAGTATTCGCGATGGGCACGTGCTGGTGAATGGCAAGCCCCTGCGCGAGCCCTATGTTCCACCCAGTAATTTCGACGATCAAAGTTATCCGCCGGTGCGCGTTGAGCCGAATCATTACTTTGTGCTGGGTGATCATCGCACCTCCTCGAATGACAGTCGCGAGTGGGGCACCGTCGATCGCGAGTACATTTACGGCAAGGCGGTTCTGGTGTACTGGCCGATGAGCCAAATGGGTTGGGTGAAATAATCGGGTGAGCCGATGATCGGGAGATCGGGTGATCGGATGAACAGAAAACATCTCACGCCAAGTTTGTCTTTTGCTCACCCGATCTCCCGATCATCGGATCACCCGATCAAGGAGAGCGAATGGACGCGATTCTCGCCCTAGAGGACGGAAGAATTTTTAGGGGGCGTGGTTTTGGCGCCTCCAGCGAACGTTTTGGCGAGGTCGTTTTCAATACTTCCCTTTCCGGCTACCAGGAAATTCTCACCGACCCTTCGTATTCGGGGCAGATCGTAATCCTAACCTACCCTCACATTGGGAATTACGGGACGAACCTGCTCGATTGTGAATCCGCGCGGCCCTACGCGGAGGGTTTGGTGGTGCGTGAGCTTTCCGAATTGGCCAGCAACTGGCGCTCGGAAGAAGAAGTGTCCCAATTCCTCGCGAACTACGGCATTCCCGTCATCTCCCACATTGATACGCGCGCCCTCGTCCGTCACCTGCGCAAGCACGGCGCCATGCGCGGAGTCATTTCCACGGTTAACACCGACGAACAGGCTTTGGTAGCGAAAGCCAAAGGCTCACCGAGCATGGTTGGCCTCGACCTTGCCAGCCACGTCACGGTAAGCTCGCCCTATCATTGGACGGAACCCTCGCGCCACATTATGGCAGGAGAAAGCTACCCGCCCGTTGAGCCGCGCTTCCACGTGGTAGCGTATGACTATGGGATCAAGCAAAACATTTTGCGCCGGCTGGTGGATGTCGGCTGCCGCGTCACCGTCGTGCCCGCCATGACCACCGCGGCGGAGGTCATGGAACTTAATCCGGATGGAGTGTTTCTTTCCAACGGGCCGGGCGACCCCGAACCCGTCGAGTACGCGGCACAGGCGGTGCGCGACATGATGGGCCGCGTGCCCATTTTCGGGATTTGCCTCGGCCACCAGATCATCGGCCTCGCCCTGGGAGGGAAGACGTACAAACTTAAGTTCGGTCACCATGGCGGCAATCATCCCATCCTGAACCTGGAAACCCAGAAAGTGGAAATCACCGCGCAGAATCATGGCTTCGCGGTGGACCCGGATTCCCTGAAGGCGAACGAAGTGATTCTGACCCATAAGAATCTGAACGACGATACGCTCGAGGGCCTGCGGCATAGAACCATGCCCCTGTTCAGCGTGCAGTATCACCCCGAGGCCTCACCCGGCCCGCATGATTCGGCGTATTTGTTTGACCAGTTTGTAACCATGATGAACGAGTTTAAGCAATTATGAATTCTGAATTATGAATTATGAAAGAGGGCGTGCGCCGCGCCCCGCGGACGGCAAAATGGAAATGCGCATTCAGAGCCAACTGGAGCAACTCGAATCAATTCGCCGTGGCATTGCGGAAATAGAAGCGGGACACTACATTCCACACGAGGCGATGAAGACTTGGCTGCTGGCACTAGCATCGGATCACGATCTGCCGCCACCGAAGTGCGTTTGCGGTGAATCGCACGACGAGCCAGCCTAAGATAAAGAGGCGTGGTAGCATGTCTGTGGCCTGGACGATGGGAACACGGAGGGATGCATGAGACTTGAAGATATCGACCATTGGATGACACAGATAACCGATGTCATGGTCAACACAAGTTCGAAACTCAACCAGGTCGCGGATTTGAACTTAGCCTTGGGCAAGAAGTTGGATCGACTGACGGATAAGGTCGACAAGTTGGCAGACCTCTCTGCTGGCACCGAACACAAGATTGACCGGCTATCAGACAAGATTGACAAGCTGGCGGACGTTTCCGCGTCCACGAATCAAAAGCTGGACCGTCTGGTGGAGGCACTGCTCCGGCGCGAGGGACAATAAGCCATAGGGATGAGGAGATTGGACAAGTGGGTCTTCAGGTCTGCGGTTCGTTTTCTAAATTCATAATTCAGAATTCATAATTCAGAATTGTTTACATGCCCAAACGCACTGATTTACGCAAAATTCTGATTATCGGTTCCGGGCCGATCATTATTGGCCAAGCGTGCGAGTTTGACTATTCCGGCACGCAAGCCTGCAAGGCCTTAAAGGCAGAGGGCTATGAGGTGGTTTTGGTGAATTCCAACCCTGCCACGATCATGACCGATCCGGAATTCGCAGACGCCACTTATGTCGAACCGCTCACGGTTGATTATCTTGAAGCCATCATCGCTCGCGAAAGGCCCGATGCCCTGCTGCCAACCGTTGGCGGGCAGACGGCCCTGAACCTTTCCGTCGAGCTTGCGGAGAATGGGGTCCTCGATAAATACAATGTGCAATTAATTGGTGCGTCGCTGAAGGCCATCAAAATGGCCGAAGACCGCCTGTGGTTCAAGGACGCCATGTTGCAAGTTGGCCTCGAGGTGCCGAAGAGCGTCCTGGTGAACAAGGTTGAGAGCGCGCTGAAGTTCTCCCACCAAGTGGGATTCCCGCTGATCATCCGTCCGTCATTCACGTTGGGCGGCACGGGGGCGGGCATGGCCTATAACCGCGAGGAGTTGGAGGAGAAGGTGCGTTATGGCCTCGAGCTCAGCCCCGTGCACGAAGCGCTGGTGGAAGAATCCGTGGTCGGCTGGAAGGAATTTGAGCTCGAGGTCATGCGCGACCACGCTGACAACGCCGTCGTGGTCTGCTCGATTGAAAACTTCGATCCCATGGGTGTCCACACCGGTGATTCCATCACTGTCGCTCCGGCACAAACGCTGACCGATAAGGAATATCAGTTGATGCGGGATGCGGCGTTCAAGGTGATCCGCGCCGTGGGAGTGGAGACGGGCGGTTCGAATATCCAATTCGCCGTCAGCCCGGAGACTGGGCGCATGGTGGTCATTGAAATGAACCCGCGTGTTTCGCGTAGTTCGGCGCTGGCGTCGAAGGCCACGGGCTTTCCGATTGCCAAAATCGCCGCGCGCCTGGCGGTGGGCTATACCCTGGATGAAATCCCCAACGACATCACCAAGAAAACACCATCCTGCTTCGAGCCCACTATCGATTACGTGGTCGCCAAGATTCCCAAGTGGGCACAAGAAAAATTTCCGGACTCTGACCACACGTTGGGGCCGCAGATGAAGTCGGTGGGCGAAGTCATGGCGATCGGGCGCACGTTCAAGGAAGCCTTGATGAAGGGAATCCGCTCGCTCGAAACCGGTCGCAAAACGCCCACCTCGCCGTCGGATCCCGCGGAACTGGATCGGCGCCTGGCGATTCCGCACCCCGAACGCCTGTGGGACCTGCTGCACGCCTTCGAGATTGGTTACAGTCTCGATTTGTTGTACGAAATCACGCGCATCGACCCGTGGTTTCTGAATCAGCTTCAACAGATTCTTGAGCTCAAAGGCGAGCTAAGACGTTTCACGCTTGAAAGCATACCTGCCAGCGTTTTGTATCTCGCCAAGCAATATGGACTCTCCGATCCTTACCTCGGGGAACTGTGGGGAGAGACGGCTGAGGAAGTGCGGCAGCGCCGCCTGGCGCTCAACGTGCGGCCCGTTTTCAAACGCGTGGATACGTGCGCGGCGGAATTCGAATCCTTTACGCCGTACCTCTATTCGACCTACGAAGAAGAAAACGAGGCGGAGCCCACCACGCGCCCCAAGATCATGATTCTGGGCAGCGGCCCCAACCGCATCGGGCAGGGAATTGAGTTCGATTACTGCTGCGTCCACGCCTCCTACGCCCTCAAGGAAGAGGGCTTCGAGACGATCATGGTGAATTGCAATCCGGAGACGGTCTCAACCGATTACGACACTTCCGATCGCCTCTACTTTGAGCCGCTGACTTTCGAAGATGTCATGGCGATTGTGGAAGAGGAGAAGCCCACGGGCGTCATCGTGCAATTTGGCGGGCAAACACCCTTGAACTTGGCCCGCCAGCTCAAGGCCGCGGGCGTGCCCATTGTGGGAACGACGCCGGAATCCATCGACTTGGCGGAAGACCGCAAACACTTCGGCAAGCTGCTTGCCGACCTGGAAATCCCCCAGCCCGAGAACGGTGCGGCAATGAACGTGCAGGAAGCGCTCGCGATCGCCGCGCGCATCGGCTATCCCGTATTGGTGCGGCCTTCCTACGTGCTGGGCGGCCGGGCGATGGTGATCGCTTACGATGAGTCCACCCTGCGCGAATACGTTCTCCGCGCGGAAGAATTACAACGCGCTTTTCCCATTCTGGTTGACCGCTTTCTGGAAAACGCCACGGAAGTTGATGTGGATGCGCTCGCCGACGGCACCGATGTGGTTGTGGCGGGCATCATGCAGCATATCGAGGAGGCCGGGATTCACTCCGGTGACAGTTCGTGCGTGCTGCCCGCGGTCAGCATTCCTGAGGATCAGCGCCAAACTCTACGTGACTACACAGTTCGCCTGGCGCGCGAGCTCAAGGTTGTGGGGCTGATGAACGTGCAGTATGCCATTCAAAATGGCAAGGTCTACGTGCTGGAAGTGAATCCGCGCGCCTCCCGCACGGTCCCTTATGTGAGCAAAGCGACGGGCTTCCCACTCGCCAAAATTGCGGCACGCCTGATGGTGGGACGCAAGCTCGCACAATTCAACCTGCCCCCTGAGTTGCCCGTCAACCATTCATTTGTGAAGTCACCGGTGTTTCCGTTCCAGAAACTGCCGGGGGTGGACACGATTCTGGGGCCGGAGATGAAATCCACCGGGGAAGTCATGGGCGTTGCTGACAGCTTCGGATTGGCGTTCGCGAAAGCCCAGCTTGGTGCACGCCAGCGCATTCCCATCAAGGGGCGCGTTTTCATTTCCGTGAACGATCACGACAAACCCGGCGTGATCCCCATTGCGCGCGACTTGGAGAGCCTGGGGTTCACGCTCGTCGCCACGAAGGGTACAGCGGAAGCTCTACGCGCCGCCGGCATCAAGGTGGAAAGGGTTTATAAAGTCAATGAGGGGCGCCCCAATGTCGTGGACCGCATTAAGAGCGCCGAGATCGATCTGATTATCAACACGCCTCTGGGGCGGAAGTCGCGCTTCGACGACAAAGCTATCCGCCGCGCGGCCGTGCAACACGGAGTGACCTGCATCACGACGCTTTCCGCAGCCGGCGCGGCCATCCAGGGAATTCGTGCCTGCCAGGAGGGTCAAACGCACGTGGAGAGTTTGCAAAAGCTCCATCAGCGGTAAAGATTGGGGAGGGCTGCGACATGACCATGAAGCGAAATGAAGTTCTCAAGAATCTGAAAGGCGTTATTTGCCCCGTCGTCACCCCCTTCAATCGGCGCGGCGATGTGGATGAGGGATTTTTCCGCGAGAACCTGAGCCGGATCACGGGCATTGGACTGGCGGGAATTCTGGTGGCGGGTTCGACGGGCGAGGCGCCGTACCTTGCTGAAAGTGAGCGGCTGCGGCTGATCGAGGTCGCCCGGGAAATCGTGAAGACGCCCGAGATTCTGATGGTGGGTACGGGTTTGGAAAGCACCCAAGCCACGCTCAAGCTTAGCCGCGAAGCCGTGGCGCGCGGAGCCGACGTGCTACTGGTGCTCACGCCGAACTACTACAAACCTCGCATGGATTCCGCCGCCTTGGTGGCCCACTACCGTGCGGTAGGCGCTGGGGTCACGCGGCCGGTGCTGATCTATTCCATCCCGCAGTTTACGGGTCTCGAGGTTGAGCCAGCGACGATCGTCCATCTCTCGCGACTGCCCAATGTGGTGGGGCTCAAAGAAAGCTCCGGGAAACTGGATTTCGTGCGCGCCGTTCTGCACAAGGTTCGCCCGGAATTCCGTGTGATGGTGGGCGCAGCGTCCATTTTTTACGACGCCTTGTGCGATGGCGCGGTGGGAGCGGTGTTGGGCCTGGCCAATTATGCGCCGTCGCTTTGCGTGGGCCTTTACCAAGCGTTCCTCCACCGGCATGCCACGGAAGCGCGCGACTTGCAGCAACGCCTTGTGTCGCTGGGGCAGAAAATCAATCTCCCTTATGGCGTGGCTGGGATCAAGGCCGCGCTGGACCTGTGCGGTTACCACGGAGGAACCCCGCGGCTTCCTTTGCTGCCCGCTTCCGCCCAAGCAAAGAAACAAATTGCGGCGGCCCTCCACGAAGCGAATGCAGGGCTGGCCGTCTAAGCGTGGCCCATGAAAGATCTGCAATGGTTCCCGCCGATCCCGGAGCCGTGCGCGCCTTCTGCGCCGCCGGTCATTTGGTCGGTCGTGGTGGGGGCAGCCTTCGGCGGGTTGTTGCTCGCGCGCGGCCATGGCAATCTGGCGATCGTGGTGTGGGCCGCAGCGTTACTCCTTGCTCTGGGTTTGAATTCCCCAGCTTGGCGGAGACGGATTTTGCGGGCCGCCCACTGGCTCGGCGCGTGCGCCGGACGCGTCACGACGCTGGTTTTGCTGTGGCCGTTCTACGCTTTGGTTTTTGGCGCGATCCATCTGGCCCTGTCGGTGGCCAGGGTTGACTTGCTGGGTTTGCGACTGCACAGCGAGTGGCCGTCGTATTGGCAACCTGCGGCACCCGAACGGAAGCGCGCCAAGTACTATGAGCGGCTTTTCACGGTTGAACCCGCCCGTCAGGGATCCCACTTTTTCGTCTGGGCGATCGGGATTCTCGCCTTTGCCCTGATCCTTGCCGGAAGCAGCGAGATGATTCTTCGATCATGGGGTTTTGGCAATCCCATTATCTACCGAGTTGATCCCCGCGTTGGCTATTACCCAGCTCCTAATCAGGATGTTCACCGCTACGGCGGAGAGATTCACATTAACGCATTTGGAATGCGCTCGCGCAACGTTACGGCGGAGAAGGCCGCGGGCACGTTTCGCATCCTGATGCTCGGTGACTCAACCTTGTACGGCGGCTCCTACATCGATCAGCGCGAAATCTATGCCTCGCGTTTGGAAGATCTCTTGAATCAAAAGCCCAGCCTGCTGCCCCATTCGCCTAGAAACGTGGAAGTGTTGTGTATGGGAGTGAATGGTTGGGGGCCGCAGCACGAACTGGCTTACGTGCAGGAATTCGGTCTCTTCCATGCAGATCTGGTCATGGTGATGGGCCCACCGGCTGATGCCTATCGACCACGCTATGGCATTGAACAATTCCCATTCTTTGCGGAAGGGCATCGCCCGAACTTTGCGTGGCAGGAGCTTTGGGAACACCTTCGGTGGGAATATAGGCAGCGTTTTACGACAACAAACCTAACCGTTTACGGCAGTACACAGCCGCAAGATGTGCTTGCCTTCGGCGTAATCGCGTGGTACGAGATTGCGCTGATGGCACAGGAGCAAAATACCCGGGTTGACTTCGAGTTTCTTCCCAATGAGGAGGAGGCACGGCAAGGCCGGGCAAGCGAATGGACCCAGCCCATCCTTGACGCATTGCTTACTCCCCTTGCGAGGCTGGGCGCTTCCGAAGCTTACCCGGTTTCCTTCTTTCGGAGCAATCTGGGCATTGCCAAGCTATACCACGATGGGGCTCACCTCGCCACGTCCGGACATAAGCTTTACGCATTTTATCTGCGCGACCGAGTGTGGCAATTGGTTTCGGCGGAATAGTCAGCGATGAATATCCTGGGGATCAGTGCGTTTTATCACGACAGCGCCGCGTGCCTGGTGCGTGACGGCCGAATCATCGCGGCAGCCCAGGAAGAGCGCTTCTCGCGGCGGAAGCACGACGCCCGCTTTCCGATCCACGCCGTGAATTTCTGCCTGTCGGAAGGAAAGGTGGGGAAGAACGATCTCGAGGTTGTTGCCTACTACGAAAAACCTCTGACCAAGTTTGTGCGCATCCTCAAGTCGCACTTTGTTTCCGCTCCGCGAAACTGGGAGGCGTTTCGACAGGCGATCCCGCTGTGGCTCAAGGAACGCCTTTGGCTTCCATATGTCATGGAGATGGAATTGCGCCGCCTTGGCTACGCACGGCCCCGGAAGTTTGTTTACCCCGAGCATCACCAATCGCATCTGGCGAGCGCTTTTTTCCCATCGCCGTTTCAATCCGCGGCCATCCTCACCGCGGATGGGGTCGGCGAATTCGCAACCACGACAATCGGGAAGGGGCAGGGAAACGGCGTTTCGATTCTTTGGCAGCAACAATTTCCGCACTCGGTGGGGCTTCTATATTCTGCCTTCACGTACTACACGGGGTTCAAGGTTAACTCCGGGGAATACAAGTTGATGGGGCTGGCCGCGTATGGGCGTCCAACATATGCCGACCGTATCTATCAACACCTCGTGGACCTTCGTCCGGATGGTTCGTTCCGGCTGAACATGAAGTATTTCGGTTTCCTGCACGAACTGCAAATGACGAATCGCGCTTTCGAGGAACTCTTTGGAGGCCCGCCGCGCGCCCCGGAAAGCGCCATCACCCGACGGGAAATGGATTTGGCGCGTTCCATCCAGGTCGTTACGGAGGAGATTATGTTGCGGATGGCTCGCGCCGCGCGTAGCCAAACCAACGAGGAAAACCTCTGTCTGGCGGGAGGAGTGGCTTTGAACTGCGTCGCCAATGGGGCGATCGCGCGCGCGAAGATGTTTCGCAACATTTGGATCCAACCCGCCGCGGGGGACGCGGGCGGGGCGCTGGGAGCGGCGTTGTTTGCCTGGCATCAGGCGGGAAACCAGCCGCGAACCTGCGAGGCGGGCACGGACGCCATGCGCGGTTCATATTTGGGGCCGAGTTTCAGCGACGAGGATGTGCAGAAATTCCTCACTGCCAATGGTTACTCCTACCGGACGCTCGAAGGTGAGGCGCGGGCGGAAGAAATAGCCGCCCTGCTTGCCCAAGGCCGCATCGTGGGCTTGTTTCAGGGAGGCATGGAATTTGGCCCTCGCGCGCTCGGCAATCGTTCCATCCTGGCGGATGCCCGTGACCCCAAGATGCAATCGCACCTGAACCTTGCCACAAAATATCGCGAGTCATTCCGGCCTTTTGCCCCGGCAATTCTGGAAGAGCGCGCGGCCGAATGGTTTGAACTGGATACGCCGTCGCCTTATATGCTCAGGGTTGCAAGCCTACGCGAACATAAGCGCCATCCACAACAGGACAGCGAAGCGGCGCTGCCGCTGGAGCAGTGGGTGAACCAGGTGCGCTCCCTGGCGCCCGCAATTACCCATGTTGACTACTCCGCCCGCATTCAAACCGTGTCGCGGCAGACGAATCCGGATTTCCATGCCATTCTTTCTGCCTTCGAGCGAATGACCGGCTGCCCGTTGCTGGTGAATACTTCCTTCAATGTGCGGAGCGAGCCGATTGTCTGCACGCCCGCGGATGCTTACCAGTGTTTCATGCGCACGGGCATCGACGAGCTCGTGCTCAACAAGTTTCTTCTGCACAAGAACGAGCAGCCCCCGTGGGAAGAAACCGTGGACTGGAAGCAGGAATTTGGCCTCAATTAGTCAGTATTTTTGGAAAAGGCAAGCTTATGCGGCGACTCTATTACGGATGGGTTCTGATTCGCGATATCGTTGGGTACTGCCTTGCCAATCGCATAATCTGGCCGCTCTTTCTTATGATGGCGCTGGCATTTCTGGTTGTCCTCATTGGGGCTGCGGAAGTCGCCGCGCCTTACATCTACACGTTGTTCTGAAGAGCCCCTAGACGTGACCGTTTATCGGCCCCGCCAGAGGATGGCAATATAGAAAGGTCTTATCCCTCGCATAGGATCGTCTTTGCCTGTAGCCATGTCTTCCCTTGGGAATACGTCGAAGGTTCTTCACCTGCGGGGGAGGGATGGCAAGTGGTTTGCATAATCCCTTGTGGTGTGCTTGCCCGGACGGGACTTAGCAGCCGAAGTCCGGCAAGATTTGCCCAGAGGCGGCACAAATCGGCCGCCGGTTGACCAGTTTTGGGATGTCGATTGAGAGCGCCAGAGTTCCTTGTGGCCATCGCCAGGGAGTATTCAAGAGGATCCCATCTGCCTGGATCGGAAACTGGCAGACCGCTCAAAGGTGTTAAGACTGGCACCGATCCATTTGCGATGTGAGGGGACCATGATCACGAATGAGGCGGAAATCCGCGTTGCCCTGCAAGCAGTTTTGGTCAGCGTGCTCGCGCTTTACGGTTGTTGGGGATGTGCAGCGGTCGTGCTCATCATCCTGCTGCCTTGGAAGCCCATCTTCGCTGTCGGAAGCTATCTCGCTCAGCCGGTTGTGGACTGGCGCATCCAAAAGGCCCGCGAGCGGCACGAAAAAGGAATCGCGCAGATCGAGCAGGAATTGGATGCCCTTCTCCGGGCTCCGAGGGGGGCGCCAAGCGGCTGCACGCCGGCCGCGAAAACGGCAGCCCCTGCGAGGTCTTCGCAGCCCCGGCCACTGGAATCCTTCAAACCGAAGCTTGCTGCCGGGCCTGCCCTCAAGGACATGCCCGGAACAGCGCAGGATCCTTCCGCCACTTTGGCAATCCCGCCGGTCATCAAGAATCATGTGCGGACCTTGCCGCAGGGTGTCTTCAACAATATGCATTTAGAGGTTGAAGAAGTTAAATTCCACGGAGACACGGCTGAGGCATACGTTCGGTTTCAAAGCCCGAACGTGTCAGAATTAGTGATTCGTCAGCGTTACGTTTTGCGGAAGTCCGCTGACCAATGGCAAGTAGAATCCCGTCAACCGGCAAACGGCACGGGCAAGGCACTGACTCACTCTCTTCCCACCGGTCAGCCACCCATGCGGCTCACATAGCCAGAGTCAAAACCGGCTCGGTTTTGGTGAGGGATTTCCTATTTCGGTGTAAGGGGCACGGCTCCCATGCGGCGCTTGCATCCTCGTCCTACCTCGTGAACGTTTGCTTCCGTAACTCTGTCGGGGTTCGCACATCTAATACAACCGAGACCAAGGGTGCACGTGTGCTCAAACCGGCGGCGATAATGGCTGCGACATAATTGCTGAAAGATTGCCGCCGATAGGAAGACCGTGTAGGATATTTAATTCTCATGACCGCGACCTGTATCCCGTACACTCACGTTCCTCACTCCAGCGCACTGCTAACGGATTATCTCTACCACTTCGACAGGGTCAGCCACTTTTATAACGGCTCACCGTACGACCCCCGAAGCTATCAGGCCGTCGCAAGTCAAATGAGCAAATTCGCCACCGCGCGCGGGGAGATTGCTGAGGTCCTGGCGCGACAGAATCGGGCTTTTGGCTGTTCGGAGCCGACCTTGGCGAACATCCGACGGCTGAGCGAACCAGAAACCTTCACCGTGGTGACCGGCCAGCAAGTGGGGTTGTTTTCCGGTCCGGCATTCACGCTCTACAAGGCACTCACCACCGTGCGGCTTGCGCAGTCTCTTTCGGAGCAGGGCCTTCCTTGTGTTCCGGTGTTTTGGTTGGCGACGGAGGACCATGACTTAGACGAGGTTTCGGAGGGAGCGACCTTTGACGAAGAGTACAATCTGCTCCCGCTCCGTGATTCCGGGAACCGTCCCTCGCCACGCTCGCCCGTAGGCGAAGTTCGGCATACGGCGGAGATTTCCGCGGCGCTGAGCCAAATGGAAACAGTCCTGCCGGAGGGTGAGTCGCGCTCCCGGCTGCTGCAAGACTTGCGGGAGTGCTATGTGCCTGGCGCGACGTGGGGAGAGAGCTTTGCGAGATTCATGACCCGTCTTTTCGGCCGCTGGGGCGTGATTCTCATGGACCCGTTGGATGAACCCGTGCATCGGCTTAGCTCAGGGGTTTATCAGGAGGCGATTGGGAAGGCGGCGGAACTTCGGGCCGGCGTTTTGGAAAGATCACGCGCCTTGGTGCAGCGTGGCTATCACGCCCAAGTACACGTGGTTGAGGATTCAACGTTGGTCTTTGTGGCCAGGCACGGTGACCGGTTAGCGCTGCATCAACGTGACGGCAGGTTTTTCATCGACGGGAGCGAGGAGATATCGTTATCCAAACTTCAATCCATACTTGTTGAACGGCCACTGGACTTTTCACCCAATGTACTGTTACGCCCGCTGGTTCAGGACTTGCTGCTACCGACACTGGCTTATGTGGCGGGCCCTTCCGAGTTGGCTTATCTCGGCCAGGCGCAGTCCCTCTACCAGGCGCTGGGCCGCCCGCAGCCCGTGATCTTTCCACGCGCGGCATTCACACTGCTGGACTCGCGGACCGAGCGTTTGATGGAAAAGTACAAGCTGGGGCTGGAGGATGTGTGGCAGGGCGATGAGCACCTGAGTCAGAAAATCGCTGCCGGCGGATTTGCCGAGGGTTGGTCGGAACGTTTCGATCAAAGCGAACGCGAGTTGGAACAACTCTTGGACCGTCTGCAAGGCGATATCGAAAAGCTTGACCCCACCTTGCTCGACACACTCCAACATTCCAAGGAGAAGATGAAATACCAAATGGAGCGGCTGCGCGGCAAGCTGACCCGAGCTGCGCTCGGCCGCTCAGATTTGCTCGCCCGTCACGTGCATGCCCTGTCGCGATTCCTCCTTCCGCACAAGGACTTGCAGGAACGGCGTGTGGTCGGGGCGTATTTCCTGGGTCGCGCCGGCTACGAGTTGCTCGACCGCTTGCTCGCGCAGATTCAAGTCCGCTGCTCAGATCATCAAGCCCTTAAGATGGGGTAAGCTTATTCAGAGAGGCCATCATGAATGTTCGCTCTGCGCTCGATTTGATCAATCGGGATCGTGCCGTTTATGAGATTTCCGACAGTGGTGGGATCGTCCTCAAAAACCCGCAAAAGTTCATTGCCCAGACTCTGGATTTGCTAGTGTGGAACGCCGTTTTCGGGGAAACTGATGAAGCTCGCAACACGGCCCGCTGGATTATCCGGCGCGCGGGGCTGGAGTTGGGCGTCATTCCGTCATCGATTCAAGGCCTTTATGAAGCTCGAGGAAGAAAAGAAGCCGGGGGCTTTACCGTGCCGGCTATCAACATCCGCGGCCTGAGCTACGAAGTGGCCCGAGCGGTTTTCCGGGCCGCGCTGCATTTGAAGTCGGGCGCTTTTATTTTTGAACTTTCGCGCAGTGAGAGTAACTACACTGACCAAAAGCCGCCCGAGTTTGCAACCGTCATGGTGGCTGCGGCGTTGAAGGAAGGCTATGAGGGTCCGATCTTCATTCAGGGCGACCATTATCAGGCTAACGCCAACAAATTTGCCAAGGACCCCGAAGCGGAACTACGGGGAATTCGTGACTTCGCCCAGGAATCGATCTCGGCGGGGTATTACAACATCGACATCGATGCATCCACCTTGGTTGATCTCAGCAAGCCGGGGGTGCGGGAGCAACAGCGCGCAAATTTTGAAACCAGCGCGAAGCTTGCAGCCTACGTGCGCTCGATTGAGCCCAAGGGGATCACCATTTCCCTGGGGGGAGAGATTGGGGAAGTGGGAAAACAGAACTCCACGCTTGGGGAGCTGGCCGCTTACATGGACGGCCTCCTCGCCACACTTTCAAAGCACGCCGGCAAGAAGAAAGGGCTCTCCAAGATCAGCGTCCAAACCGGCACCACGCACGGCGGCGTGGTGCTTCCGGATGGAACGGTGGCCCAGGTCGCCATCGATTTCGAAACCTTGCGCAAGCTCTCGGAGGCCGCCCGTGACCGCTACGGCATGGCCGGAGCTGTGCAGCACGGGGCCTCCACTCTGCCGTCGGACGCCTTCCATAAGTTCGTGGAGTGCGAAACCGCGGAGGTCCACCTGGCGACCGAGTTCCAGAACTTGATTTACGAGAATGCAGCTTTCCCACGCGACTTCAAGGACGAGATTTACAAGTACCTGCGGAAGACCTGTGCAGATGAAAAGAAGCCCGGCGATACCGACGAGCAATTCATTTACAAAACCCGGAAAAAGGCCTTCGGTCCCTTCAAGAGAAAATTTTGGGAGCTCGCTGCCGACGTCCGAAGCAGGATTGGCAAGGACTTGGAAAGGAAATTCGCTTTCCTGTTTGAAAGGTTGAATGTGCAGCGCACCGCGGAACTCGTGAAGAAGGCTGTGCCCGCGGTTGCGGTGTATCCAGCAGTACCGACAGCCTTGGCGGAAGCTCTCCATCGCGTGCACGCCGCACAATAATGCACCGCGAAACGTGTGCAACATCCACGGTCAGTGACGCGACGAGGATTTATGGCATCACCCGATCCCGGCACAGCGATTCCCTCTCAACGGACGATTGCCCGGCTGCACACTGCTTCTGTTGAAACTCAAGCGCGGGTCGAATTCAAGGACATCACGGACCTTGTGCAAAAGGTCGTGACCGAGTCGGGGACGCAAAGCGGAATGTGCTTCCTCTTCGTTCCCCACACCACCGCGGCGATTTTGATCAATGAGAATGATGATCCTGCTTTGCAAAAGGACCTTGACAATTTCCTGAAGTCATTGGCGCCACGCGACAGCAACTATTACCACAACGATGGCAATTGTGATGCGCACCTGAAGGCTGCGGTGATTGGGAACTCAAAATCGTTGCTCGTCGAAAGCGGGCGCCTGGTTCTGGGCCGGTGGCAAGGAGTTTTCTTTTGCGATTTTGATGGCCCGCGCCGGCGCGAGTTACGGATTAAAGTCGTGCCGGATTGAAGGCGGCGGCATCAGAGGATTGCCCTATCAGAAGTGTGCCGAAGTAAGCGTCGCAGTAACCGCTGACATGTCAACCCTTGGCATCTACATTCAGGTCCCCTTTTGCGCGTCCAAGTGCACCTTTTGCAATTTCAGCTCGCGCGTGGAGCGGAGCACTGTCTTCGACCAGTACACACGGATGCTCCGCCGTGAGCTGGGAGGCTGGCAAAGTTTCGTTGCCACGTACGGCATCCCCCGGGAAATCCTGGCGCATACTGTCGATTCGATTTACATCGGCGGCGGTACCCCTGGTTTGCTGGGAGAGGAACGCCTGAATCTTGTGGTCCGCGCCTTGCAGGATCATCTGTGCTGGAGTAAGGACATCGAGTTCACGCTGGAAACGACTCCCGGCTCTGTGGATGCCAGTTTTCTTCGGGCATTGCGATGCCTGGGGGTGAACCGGCTGAGCATCGGCGCGCAAACGTTTGACGACCGCGAGCTCCGTGCGGTCGGCCGTCTGCACTCTGCTGGCGACAGCTCTGAGCTGGTACAGCACGCGTGCGAGGCGGGTTTCCAGAACATCAGCCTGGATTTGATTGCTGGACTGCCCTACCAGACAGAGGAATCGTTTTGCCACAGCCTGGAGGCCACGGTGAAGCTCCGGCCGGAGCATGTGTCGCTCTACCTTTTTGAGGTTGATGAAAGGAGCCGCCTGGGGAGGGAAGTGGTCCACGGGGGGGATCGTTATCATGCCGCCGCAGTGCCGGATGACGAATTCACTGCTGACGCCTACGAATCCGGCTGCGCATTCCTCGCGAGCGAAGGCTACGCCCAATACGAGATTTCCAACTTCGCCTTGCCGCCGTTTGAGTCGCGTCACAACCGGAAGTACTGGCAGCTTGCTCCCTATATGGGCCTTGGTGCGGGGGCGCATTCTTTTGACGGCGTGCGGCGGTGGTCGAATCAGATTGACGTGCAGGGCTACCTGGCGAAATTGGGCGCGGGGCAGCCGCCCATCGCCGAGTTTCGCACCCTGACGGTTGAAGAACAAGTGGAAGAATTCTTCTTCCTCGGGCTGCGGCAAGTGGAAGGAGTTAATTTGGAGCTGGCAAGAGAGCGGTGGGGAGCGGGCTACCTCAAACGTTGGGAGGATAAGATTCAGAATCTCGCGCAAGACGGCTGGGTGGTTTGTCAAGGGGATCGCGTGCGCATGGCTCGCCACGCGTACCTCGTCTCCAATGAGATTTTCCAGGAATTTGTTTCCGCCTAAGGGGAATTGTGCCGGCTTCTTGCGGCAACCGCTATAATGCTTGCCAATGATTAATATCGGAGCGTGCGAATTTATGCCAGAACCTCTTGTAGATTTGCGCAGCGATACCGTTACCAAGCCTTCCGCCGCAATGCGAAAGGCCATGCACGACGCCGAGGTAGGGGATGACGTCTACCGCGAGGATCCTACGGTCAACCGCCTTCAGGATCGAGCGGCGGAGATCTTCGGGCGCGAAGCGGGCCTTTACGTTGTGTCGGGAACCATGGGGAACCAGACGGCGATCAAGGTTTTGACCCGCCATGGGCAGGAAGTCGTTTGCGAGGACCGCTGCCATATTTACAACTTTGAAATGGGGATGGTCACGGCGTTCTCCGGTGTCGTGCCCCGCACGATTCACGCCGAAGACGGAATCCTGACCTGGGACGTGATTGCTCCGCACGTTCGTGGCCGGAACGACCATCGTGCCCGCACCGGACTGATTGAACTCGAGAACACTTCAAACCTGGCGGGAGGCTCGGTCTATCCGCTGGCGATTGCGCATGACATCGTTGATCATGCGCACGCGGTGGGGTTGCCCGCACATCTCGATGGCGCGCGAATTTTCAACGCCAGCGTGGCCCTGGGGAAGTCCGTCGTGGAGCTCACCAAGGGGTTTGACTCGGTGATGTTCTGTCTTTCCAAGGGACTGGGTGCGCCGGTGGGATCCATGCTCGTGGGGAGCAAAGAATTCATCGAGGAGTCGCGCATCGTCCGAAAGATGCTCGGAGGCTCGATGCGTCAAGCCGGCGTGTTGGCAGCCGCCGGCCTCATCGCGTTGGAGGAGAGTCCCAAGCGCCTCTACATCGATCACGCCAATGCCAAGTTTCTGGCTCAAGAGTTGGCGCAAATTCCTGGAATCAAGATTGATGCCGCCAAAGTGGTCACCAATATTTTGTTCTTTGACGTTACCGGGACAGGGTTGACGGCTTATGAGATCTCGAAGCTCCTGGCTGCTCAAGGCGTCCTGGCGAACGCCACGAACCCGCAAAACATTCGCATGGTTACCCACCTGGATGTGGATCGGGCTGGATGTGAACGCGCCTTGAAGGTCTTGCGTGAAGTCGTTGCCCCGCGGAGAGCCGCGGCGTCCTGAGGGTGGGGCGTAATCTCGCGGTCCTACATCCCGGGAACATTGACATTGTCGAGTTTCTCGATGACTCTACGGGGAAAATTCCCGCTTCACTTCTTCATTTCTTGCCGCGCTTGAATTTTCACGAGCGCGTCGAAGTAGTGCGTGCGGTAGGTTGGGTCATCGGGTTCAAGCCGGGTGGCGATGCGATACTCCTTCAGGGCGCCGTCGATATCACCGAGTTTCTCCAGCGCGTAGCCAAGGCCGTTGTGAGCGTCGGCGTCGGTCTGATCATGCCGGATGGCCTCGATCATTTCCACCCGGGCGCGCTTCCATTCTTTGGCCATCAAGAAGGTAATGCCCAACTCGCGGTGCAGATCGGAGTTTTCCGGATCCAGCTTCATGGCTTGGCGAAGAGCGGCTACCGCTTCGTCTAACCGCGCTCGCGCACGCAGTTGGACGGCCTGCTGTACCAGCCGACGCAATTGGGTTTTGTCCTCGGCCAAGGCGGCAGGATCGCTCACTTGCGATGAGGACGGCGCACCCAGTATTGGGGGAATCCGGGATTCCTCGTTGGCCTTCGGCGAGATGAAGTAGGCCGCCTCAGGCTTACCCGGGCAGCGCACGTGGATGTAATGGTCACCGGGGTCGACATCCGCGATGGTGAGAATTCCAGCGGCATCGGTGGTGCCTGCTGCGTCGGCGTCCAAATCCACCCGGCATCCTGCTAGACCGGCTTGGATGACGACCTTCGCGGTTTGTGGCTGGCGTTCGCGCGCCGATGTAACTCCAAAAGTCACCGCGAGAACCAGACACCAGGTTAGGTATTTGAGCATCTTCGGTTAAGAATGCATCCTCCGAATTCCGCCACCGCAGGCCAGAGGCGGCCAGGGATTCCTTGCCGGCGGTACGCCCCACTGCCCGATTCGGCATATTAGCTTATCACGGTTGCGAGGTCAGGCCGCTTGCTTGCGAGCGCTGAAGGTCAAAATCGAGCCAGACACTTCGGGCTGGAAGCCCTTAAAACCTGAAGCGATCAAGTACCGCTCCATCTCAGAAAGATCGAATACATGAAAGCAGTGATCCCTGAGGCTCCACTCGCGCACACGGCGAAACTTTAGGATGCCTCCGCGACCTGCGGTGAAAGTGAAGACGGCGAGAATAGCTCCTGGTTTCATGACGCGAGCCATCTCGCGCAGAGCCATCACGGTATCCGCAAAGAGATGAAGCGAGCCACAACAGAGGGTGGCGTCGAAAAGGTCGTTTTCGAATGGAAGGGCCTCCACGATTCCTCCCCAGAAGCTCCTGCGCGCCCTGCTGTTGCAGTGCCTCTATTCGGTGCGCAGCGAGCGTTTGTTGATGGAATAGTTGGATTACAACCTGCTGTTCCGGTTGTACAAGTCAGTTCAACGCACCTTGTAATCCGAGCGAGAGGGTATCCCCATTCTGGTGTCGTTCCTCCTGCGACCGCCCGACGAAAGAGCTTGACAGGGGGATTCTTTGTGCTAATAATTTAGCATGCTGCTTGAAAATTAGCACGAGGGCATGGCATGACCGGACCCGCAGATCACCAACTCAGCCGCCGCGAGCGGCAAATCATGGAGGCGCTCTATCAATGTCACCGGGCCTCCGTGGCGCAAATTCGCGCGTCACTTCCCGACCCTCCGAGCTATTCCGCGGTTCGTGCTCTGCTGCGCATCCTGGGGGAGAAAGGGCACGTCCGGCATGAAGAAAAGGATCTGCGTTACGTGTACTTCCCTACTGTGCCACGCGAGCGCGTACGGCGTACGGCTCTGCGGCGCATGGTGGAGACCTTTTTCGACGGCTCTGCCGCGCAAGTCGTCGCGACATTGCTCGATCCCTCGACCGCGCGCCTCACCAAGGACGAACTCGACCGCATTGCGAAGCTCATCGCCAAAGCCCGGGAGGGTGGCGCCGCATGACTCGCGTTCTTTTGTCACTTCTTCTGGCGCCGGAGTCCCTCCTCGGCTCCCCAGGGGATGGCTTCGCCCTTCTCTTCGAAGCGGCAGTTAAAGGGACCCTTGTCCTCCTGTTTGCTGTTGTTCTGACTCTGCTCTTGCATCGCTCCTCAGCCGCGGCTCGACACCTCGTTTGGACACTGGCGCTGGGCGCAACGCTGTTGCTGCCCATCTTCTCTCTCACGCTGCCGGCCTGGAAGGTGCCGGAAATCTCGCCGTCGCGCGCCTCCCGTGCAAGCGAGCGGGCTGCGGTGGGGAGGGAAGATTCCACGGTCGTCTTGCCCAACGATCAAGCCCGTCAGAGCCATCCGGTGTCGCGGCTGGCGCGCCTGACGGACGGCACTGGAGGCTTCCAAGCGTGGGCCACGGGGATTCTGTCCTTATGGGCGATCGGGCTCATACTGGTGGCGATGCGCGTGGCGGTCGGGGAAGTCCGAGTGCGTCGGCTGGTCAGTTGCTCGCAGCCATTTGAATCAGGCCATGCCAAGTTCATCGTGGAGAACATCTGCTCGCGCCTTGGCATATCCCGCCAGGTCAAGCTTCGAATCAGCCCCGAGATCGGCATGCCATTTACGTGGGGAGGCTTCCGTCCAGCCATCGTCCTGCCGGAGGACGCCCGCCAGTGGTCCCAAAAACAGCTCAACTTCGTGCTGGCCCACGAGCTGGCTCACGTGAGCCGATATGATTATCTGACGCAGATGCCAGCCCAAGCTGCTTGTGCTTTGTTTTGGTTTCATCCGCTCGTTTGGTTTGCGGCTTTCCAGATGCGCAAAGAACGCGAGCGGGCGTGCGATGACATGGTCCTGAATCTCGAACACCGGGTGACGGACTATGCGGAATCCCTTCTGATCCTTGCTCGTGGCCTGCGGCGCTTTGGCGACGCATGGTTGACGAGTGTTGCCTCGGCTCAGAATTATCAACTGGAGGTCCGAATGAAAGCGTTACTTGATCCTCAACTTGGCCACAGACCCCTGTCGGGACGTCGCGCTCTGCTTGCTACGGCTCTTGCCGTGGCGTTAGTTCTGCCCGTGGCGGCAATCCACGCGACGGCCAAGAAGGCCACGGGAAATATCTCAGGTACAGTTCAGGATCCAAGCGGCGCGGTCATCCCCGGCGCGAACGTCACCGCCCTGAACCTGGAAACCCACGACAGGATCAGCGTCTATACGCGCGGAGACGGCTCGTTCGAGTTTCCCGCGATCCCCACGGGTCGCTACCAGCTTGAAGCTACCAAGCCAGGATTTGCTTACAATAAGGGCGTGGAACTTGACCTAAACCCGGCCCGCGAAGTGCACGAGAATATTGTCATGGATGTCGGGGCAGCGTCGGAGGAGATCGTTGTGCGCGGCCACGCATCGGATGAAGCCCCTTCCGTCCCGCCGCCTACACCACGCCGGATCCGCGTCGGAGGCATGGTGCAAGCAGCTAAGTTGATGAATCATGTCGTGCCGGTTTACCCCACAAGCGCCGAGAAGCGAGGAATTGAAGGCACCGTAATACTGCGGGCGGTTATCGGGACGAGCGGCCAAATGCTTTCGCTCTCACCCTACAACGACGTCGACCCCGACCTGATTGGGGCGGCCATGGAAGCCGTTGGCCAGTGGCGATACCAACCGACACTCTTGAATGGTGTTCCGGTCGAAGTCGTAACGACGATTTCGGTGGTTTTTCGACTTGATAAGTAATCTCGGCCAGCAAAAAGTCTCCGGCCGGCTTATCACCGACCGCCCGACCCACTGCCCAGCCAGAAAAGGCTGGTCAACACGGTTCTTTCAACGCAACTCTCAGCGGGCCACGCTCAGAACGGCACTGCCCGTGGCCCGCTCCGTCGGCACTACTCCGCTACGCGCCGCCGGACGATGCATTCGCGTCGGCGAGGTGGGGCAGGGAAGCCTTGGCTCGCACCGGCTGATTCCCGAAGCCTTCTTCTTCAATCACCCAGCGTCGGAGGCGCAGGATATCGGCGGAGCGGGCCACTCCGATGGGTTTCAACAGACCGTTGCCCTCGACGACCATGATATTTTCGACGTTGTGGATTACCATGTCGAGCGTGACCTCGTCCACGGTCTCGCCCACGCGCGCGCCGATGTAATCCTGGCGCATAACTTCGCGCACCTTGCGATTGCTTTCAAAACCTTTCAAGAGGTCGTGGGCTTCAATGATGCCTGCGAGGCTGCCGTCGCGCTCGATGACGGGGATCACGCCCGCCTGTTCGGGTGAGACATCGCGCACCATTGCCTGAACACTGTCATCCGCGTTGATCACCGTAAAATTCTTGCGCATGACCGCTTCTATGCGCCCTCGCAAGAGCACCGGAACCGTATAGTCCTGCCGCACGATCAGCCCGCGCTTGATGAGTTTGCCGGTCATGATGGATTCGACACTGAAAAGCCGCACGAAGCCGTCGGACACCACGACGCAGACTACCAGTGGAAGCAGCGCATTGGGATTCCGGCTGAGCTCGAAGAGGAAAATGATTGAGGTGAAGGGCGCGCGCGATGCCGCCAAACACCGCGGCCATGGCCACCAGCGCGTAGAGCGCGGGATCGCTCACCAGATGGGGGAGGAAGTGATGCCAAACCTGCGCGTACACGGCCCCCACTCCGCCCCCCACGATCAGGGAGGGCGCAAACACCACGCCCGTAGTGCCCGAGCCAAGCGAGAGCACCAGCGCCGCGAATTTTGCCGCCGAGATCCCCAGCAGGGCGTGCGTGGTCAACCGGTCGTTCAGCATGTCGCGAATCGTATCGTACCCCGTGCCGAAAACCTGGGGATAGAAGTAGCCGATCAGGCCGAGCAGAATTGCTCCGGTGGCCGGCGCCCAAATGGCCGCGGGCTTCAGCGGGAAGCGGTCGAAGGCGTCTTCCAGGAAGAAAAGCACGCGGATCAAGGCGATGGCGATCAGCCCCATGACGATTCCCATCAGGGCGAAGAGCCAGAGTTCCTGCATGCTGACCAGTGAGAACGCGGGCGTGGGGAACAGCGGCGCCCAACCGCGGAAGTGCACGGCGACGGCGGTGGCCACGACGGAGGAAATCGCCACGGGGATGAAGGAGCGCGCGCGAAATTCGAAGAGGAGAAGTTCAATGGCCACCAGGATTCCCGCCAGGGGCGCGACAAACGTGGCAGCCATGCCGGCGGCGGCTCCCGAAGCCAACAATATGCGCCGCTGGTAGGGCGTGAGGTGGGTTAGCTGCGCGAAAATCGAGCCGAACGCAGCTCCCGTCTGAATGATAGGACCCTCGGCGCCGAACGGTCCACCGGTGCCGATGGCGAAGGCCGTGGCCAGAGGTTTGAGAATGCCCACGCGCATGCGCACCTTGCTTTTGCCGATCAGAACGGCCTCCATGGCTTCCGGAATGCCGTGGCCCTTCAGGGTGGGCTCCCAAAAATGGATCATGACGCCCACTAACAGCCCGCCAATGGGCGGAATCAGGATCACCCACGCGCCCAGATGGTTATGGACGGGGAAGGTCATGGTGAATGACCACTTCCCATAAAAGAAGATGTTGGTGAAAAGGTAGATCAGTTCCAGCAGGCCCTGCGCCACCAAGCCACCGATAAAGCCCACGAGTAGCGCGTAGGCGGAGGTGGTGAGAATGGTGGGGTCAAGCGCCTTGCCGAATTCCCTGAACCAACGGGAAGTGTGGGACGAGTTCGAAGTCATGAATTGTGCCTTTCGCGGGCTGGCGCAGACTGCCGATTTGTGCTGTCTGCGACCCTCGTCAATCTACGAGCGTGCAATCGCAACGATTCGCCCTTCCCTTCGCGGAATCGCAGATCCCACACTGCCGGGGTTTGCGCCAGCCAGCCTGAGCATCGCGAAGGATCTCGCTCTGCCCTATTCTTGTCACTCGTCACTCGTCACTGCTTGCTATGTGCCCTGAGCAGCGGGGATATCACGCGGCCGGGGCTGGGGTGTTTTCATGATTTCGAGTTGGAGTGCCCGGAGCTCGGTGATGTTCTTTCGCGAAATCTTTTCCAGAATCGAAAAGCCCTTGCGTGTCAGGTGTACTTTGACGAAGCGTCGATCCTTTTCGCCTTGAACCTTGCTCACCAGCCCCCGTTCGGCGGCGCGTTGGACCAGCCCCACCACGGCGTTGTGGCGTCCCTGCATGAACTCGGCGAGTTCGGAAATGGTGGCCCAGCCGCGGCCCGTGTAGCCCGCCACTCCCAGCAGGAGCTGGTGCTGTTGGGGGGTGATGCCCGACGATCGCGCCACTTGCTCGCTGAACCGGAGGAAGCACCGCACCCGGTAGCGAAACCACGCCAGCCGCCGCATCGCATCGGAGGGCAGGCGAGGCGAATCATCAGTATATGTTGGGCGTTTCATACCGAGTAATTATATCACATTGCGATTTAAATTCCGAGGGGGCCTTGCGGGGAGGGATTCGCCATGCGCCTGCTCTCTTCCCCATGTCAGATTCAGCGATGCGGCCCCGTCAGCGCTTCTTGAGCGTTACCCGGATTCCCTGCAACGGGCGGAGGGTCAGGGACGGGGCGGTGGCCACGCGGTGCCCGGGCACCAGCTTGAGTTGAAACTTCTGGACGATGGCGGCGAGCAACAGAGGCACTTCCGCTTGGGCGAACGTGTTGCCGATGCACATACGCGGCCCGGCCCCGAAAGGAAAATAAGCGCAGCGGGGCAGGGTCTTGGCGAAGTCTTTTTCCCAGCGCTCGGGAACGAATTCTTCCGGACGATGAAAGAAACGGGGGTCGCGATGAACCACCCACTGAAACATGGCGAGGGTGGCGCCCTTGGGGATGGGATATCCGCCAATTTCGCAGTCCTTCACTGCTTTGCGCACCACGCCGTAAGCGGGAGGATAAAGGCGCAGGGATTCTTTGAAGACCATTTCCAGGAATGGCAGGCGCGCTAGGTCTTGAAAAGTGGGCGTGCGGCTTTCCAGAAAGGTATCGACCTCCGCCTGAAGTTTTTGTTCCGCCTCCGGATTCAGCCCCAGCAGGTAGAAGGTCCACGCCAGCGCCAGTGCCGTGGTTTCGTGGCCGGTGAAGAAGAGCGTCAACATCTCGTCACGCACTTGGCGCTCTTCCATTCCTGCTCCATTGCCTTCGCGCGCGCCCAGCAAGATGGAAAGGACATCCGGCGACTGGCCATTGTCGTTGGCGCGTTTGCGGCGAATTATGCTCAAAACAATCTCGTCCAAGTGCTCGATCGCTCGCCCGTAGCGAAGGTTTTCGGGAGTGGGAAGCCACTCCGGAATCAGGTACAGTCCGAAGCGCTCGTCATATTGTTTGAAGAAGAGTCCGAAAGCTTCGCAGGCTTGCTCGGCGTCTGAGCTGAATTCCTCCCCGAACAGGACCTTGGCGACAATCTCCATGGTCAGGCGCGTCATGTCCTGGTGCACGTCGCGCTCATCGCCGTCCTGCCAGGTGGCCAGCATCCGCGCGGTGGATTCGAGCATGGTCCGCGTGTAGGAGAGGACGTGATCGTGATGGAATGCCGGCTGGAGCAAACGCCTCTGCTGCTGCCACAGGCTGCTTTCGCTGGTCAGCAGACCATCGCCAAGAAGCACTTTGCTCTCACGCAGGAAAACCGATTTGATGAAATTGCTGCTTTTGCTGACCAGGACGGTTTCAATGTCGCGAGGGTGACTGAGGATGTAAACGGGATGGTTGACCACTCGCAGGTGTACGATGTCGCCGTGGTCGTGGACCTGCCGCATGAGAAAATCCAGTTCATCTCTCTGAATCTCGGGCAATGAGCCAACCAGAAAATGCCCCTTGGGCCCCGGCGGCACGGGGGAAAGCTTCATGTCATCCTCCGATGGTAAATGGAACTCCTGAGAGATTGGAATTGTAACATGCATTTCAGAATTGCATCTGCGGGGCTACGGTGGAATCTCAAATCTCATCTCGCGGCCATCGGGATCGGGCCAGCGGGGAATTTTCGATTGCTGATTTTCGATTGTCGATTGGTGATTCTCGATTTCCAATCTTCGATTTTCGAGTTTCGGTCTTCGATAGGCGCTCTCGATTTTCGATCTTCGATTTTCCATTTTCGATTGTCGCTCTTGGACTTGCATTTTTCGATTTGCGCTTTGAGATTTCCGCTTTGAGATTTGCGCTTTGCAATTCAGTGCCTCGGACTTCGGACTACTCGCTGGAGAAGCGCGGCGTGAAGTACGCCATCCGCATCTCCTCCAACGACAGCTTGGAGCGGGATATCGCGGAGTTATTGACGCGGTTAGTGGGAAAACCTTCCCAGACGGCGATAAACCGACAAATATCACCAAATAGCACCTCGCGATCTGACATATGACATGGACATGCTTGGAAACTTGTGGCTAATATTCATCGCACGTGTTGTGTCTCTGTCGTACTGTGTGCTGCAAGAGAGGGGCCCTGCCTTTGACTGAAGATTCGAGTTCATTGCCTTCCGAAACTTCCTCGGATAACGCGACTGGGTGTCCCCCCGAAGAGGGGGCCACGAGCGTCGAACTCTGGAGCAAGGTGTGCCCCCAACTCGACGCCGCCCTTGGATTTCACTATAAGCGGGATTAGGATTCAATATGGTTTTGGGGAAAACCCATTATAATTATAGGAGGCTCGTAATGAGATATTTAAGATGTGTTGTGTTACTTACCGCAGTTTTTCTAACTGTTTTTGCCGTGTCTGCTGGAGCATCCTCCGCTGGAACGAAGATTAACTTTTCTTCCCTCGATAAAAACCAGCCCTACCAAGTGTCAGGGACACTTTACATGTCGGAAAAGAGTTCAAGTCCATGCCCGGCAGTTGTCCTGGTTCACGGGACCGCGGGAATCGACGCACGGGGCACGTTTTATCGGGAACCGATTCTGAATGCGGGAATTGCGATTTTTGAAGTGGATTTTAAGACCGGGGTTTTTACCTCCGCATTAAACCGGCCGCATCCCGAGGAATTCCTGCCCTTGGCTTTTGCGGCGTTAAAAGAATTACGAAAATTGCCGGCCATTGACCCCGCTCGCATCGGAATCATGGGGTTTTCCTTGGGTGGCGGGATAACCTTGAGAACCGCGGTGGAAAGTAACCGCGAATTATGGATGGGATCGGAGAAGGGATTCGTCGCCCATGCGGCATTTTACCCGGTGTGCAAACCTTTTATAAAGAGACTGGAAAGTAGCCATAGCAAGCTGACCGGGGCTCCCATGATTATCTTTTATGGGACGGAAGACGTCTACGGCGAGGGTAGCGCCGTTCCTGAACTGAAACGCTTGCTTTCCAAAAAGTATAATTTTGAACTGACGACGGTCGAATACGCTGGCGCCACGCACGGATTTAATCTCAATGCGCCTCCCATAAGCTACCCAGACCCCGCGGCCAAAGATGGAAAAGGCTATATGGCTTGGAACCCGGAAGCTGCCAACGATTCACTAACCAAGGTTGTAGCGTTTCTGCGCGCAAACTTGGCTGCTCAGTAAATGACCATGGAAATTCCGGTAAACGCCCGCGCGGTTCCCGGAAAACAGAAAAAAGAGGTGACGATCATGCACAATTACAAGCATTTTTCCGTGTTGTTGGTTCTATGGCTGTTCTTTGTCGCGATCGGTTCGCACACGGCGGGAGCCCAAACTCCGCTGAAAACCATCAACAATCCCCAGGGCGGCAAAATCGTCTACGGACTGGTGGACGGGGCGACCACCCAGCCGGCAGCGATGGCCCAAGTGCTGCGCATCGTGCACAACAACTGCGGCGAAAGGCCGCAAGTTGGAAGAGTCTTCAAGGTGCGCGGCACCGATTCAGTGGCGGTCTTCTTCACGGTGGTCAACCACCCGCAAGGAAACAAACAGGTGGCGGGCATGGTTATCGCCGCTCCCTCCGGCCCCAACCAAATCGAAGCGGCCATGGTCTCTGACGATGCGGCGCGCTTCGGCTCGACCGTCAACCCCATGCTGAACCGGTTGTTCAGCGAATGGCATCCGGGCGGTGGAGGGCAGGCGTCCGCCCCCGCCGCGGGTGGGCGCTCAGGTCTGGCGGGGAAACTGCACACCGTATCCGCCCCCGACAACTCCGTGAGTATCGGCGTCCCCGAAGGATGGACGGTCGATCCGAGCAGTGGCCACGGAACGATTGTAGCTAAAGGTCCACAAGGAGAAGTGGTTGCCCTCGGCATGATGAGAAACGCCGTGGACTCATCGAGCCAGTGGCAGCAGAACTTCTGGCGAATGGGCGGCAAACCTATACCGGGAACAATCCTCTATCCCTATCATGGGAACCTGACGCGGGAATTCCCGAACCTGGTGCAGGCATGGCGGCGCGCCGGCGGACTGGGTCCGGCAAAGCTTCAGGTTGAAAAAATCGACCAGGTGCCGCCACCCCAGGGGGCGCCACAAGGCGAAGAGTGCGTTAACGTGAAGGGGCAGTTGGATCCCGACGGCAACGGTATGCGGTCATGGACCGAAATGATGTGCGCGACCTTGCCGGCCAACGAGTGGAGGGGCTACATGGTCATCCGCCACCAGTCGCTCTTTCCCAATTCCCTCGCCGATCGGCAAAAACCCACTGTGCAGGCCATGGTTCCCACCTTGAATGTGAATGCGGACGTGATGAATCAGCAAAATGCGGAGCTCCTGCGGCGCAAGCAGGCCGACGACGCGGCCATCCGGGCCCAAACCCAACAGGCCATCAATAACATTCACGCCATCGGCGCGCAAGCCACGGCCCGCTACAACGCCACCCAGGCCGCCAATGACGCCCAGCACGCCGGCTATTGGGCCCAACAGGACACCAATGCCAGGAACAGTCAGGCCTTCAGCAACTACCAGCTCGATCAAACCGTCATCCAGGACAACAATATGTACGGCAATGGCACGATCGGCCATGGTACCGCCTGGAACTCCACCGCCGACGCGTTGGTGAAAGCCAATCCCGATCGCTACGAAATTGTGAACACCCCCAATTTCTGGAGGGGCGTGGATTACTGACCTTTGGCCGAGGGGTTCGAACTCGGGTTCATGTGGAGATGTGCGGAAATTATCGGTTGCGGAGGACTAGTTCCGCAAGATCACGATAACCCTTCCCCCCGGCCGCCTACGAACTGCTACTGTGGGAGATAGCCCGACGGAAGCGCAGAGTAATCCCGCTGCGCGGGATAACTCCGATGTTATGCTGCGTTACCCGTTCTCCCGCCGGGCATTAAGATTGGCGCGGGCGGGCGCGAAAAGCCGCGGACCTACCGAACAGGTCCGCGCTACGATTGCTCTTGAGCCCCGAGGGAGGGGCGATTCATTCCCACTGCTGTCCAAAATAATCGGTTCTCCATCGTCGACGCACTGTAAGGAAAGGGTTTAGGACAGGGAAGATCGGTAAATGAGAAGGAGGTTGCGGTTTTCATAAGTCGGTTGCCTGTCCAAA